>ENA-OSJC01001049-OSJC01001049.1-marine-metagenome-genome-assembly--contig:-NODE-1049-length-24072-cov-5.118025_pt1 | contig 24072 bp, 16 predicted proteins | sample MGYA00237885_ERZ534234 | MGnify/ENA primary metagenome ERZ534234 (study PRJEB26413, sample SAMN06343907) | marine metagenome | isolation source: coastal waters | place: Atlantic Ocean: West Antarctic... | reverse complement strand
GATTGGCACACCTAAGGCCAATATAACAGTAAATAATGACCGGCCAGACGGATGGAATCTAAATAATAAAAACAGACTTAATAACCATAAAACCGTATAGAGAAGCAAAGCAATATCAAAATAGTTAAATGGCACATCGTTTAGCGCTGGATCCTCTGGCATGACAAAAAAGATCGCACCGACAACGATTAGACTAAATATTATCAATACTTTCACCAACTTTTCTGAAACCATAATTAAATCCATGTTCTATAAAGCGTTACTTAATAAGTGTGAAAGAGAATATGACGTAAGAAAAGTCTCCAGTTAGGAATCGATCTTTCATTTTCATAGTTTGCCTGTCTCTATTGCAGGAATCGCTCCCTGTTACCAATAAATATTTACCTTGAAATATAGCGATTTTATCTCAAAAGTTCCAGTTGGAAAGTTCCCTTGGGGATTGGCTACAGACGACTAACAAAAAGCTAAAACGATAAACGAATACCTACCCAGGCAGCTCTGGGAGAGCCTGAGCCCAAAAAACGTGGGCTGTTGTCTTCTAAATCCGGGAGCACTTCTTCCGGCGACTCCCCTATTAGGCCGAAATTCTCATAATCCCTGTCAAAAATATTCGCTACGCGCACAAAAAAATCTAATTTCCGAGAAAAAGAATAATTCAATTTAATATTCGTAACAGCATAGCCCCCAATAGTTGGTAAATCATTAGACTCATCGCCCCGCAGCAATTGGTCAGAGAACAGAGAAAACTCGATTCCAGCATTTAGTTTGTCGGTGACGTCAATGTCTGACGCGAATTTAAACTGATGCTCGGGAATACCTGGAATTGAATCTCCTTTTTGCACAAAAATATCTCCATCCGCATTTGCAAGTGGATGATTTGGACTTAAAACTTTAAAATCATCTTCAAATGTCGCTTTTATGAAACTATAAGAAACTACCCAAGAAAATTGTCGAATATTTCCTTTGAGAGAGCTTTCAATACCTTCTCGCCTCGTATTATCAACATTACTGAACAAACCTTTCCCTCTACCGGTCGTTTGAAAAATAATGTCATTTTTATTGTTCGTACGGAAAAAACTCAACTGATAGTCTACGAAATCAAGCGAGCCGCGCGTACCGAATTCAATTGACTCTGCGACAACTTGTTCTAATGGTGGATCTGCAAGAAAGGCATTTGGAAGACGACATTCTAGATCTATGTCATCAGGGTCCTCCCCTCTCGCCTCTGCCGCTGCGCGGGCTATAGTGAAAACTTGATCATTGCAGGCTAACTCAATTGGAGTAGGAGCCCGCGACGATTCACCATAAGTGATATACAAATCATTGTGCTTGGTTACATTCAGCACAGCAGAAATTGTAGGGTTAAACCGTCTGAACAAATGACGCCCCTCAATCTCTGGATGGACTCCTGTACGATCCTTCAAAGATACTCTGGTTCGGTTATATCGACCGCCAAGACTTATTGCGAGTTCCTCTTTCACATTTAGCGTATTCAAGAAGTAAGCACTCCACGTAGAGGTAGACGTAGAGACTCTAGTCTTTTCCTCCGACAAAAAAGTACCAAGGCCGCGTCCCCAAGTGCTTCTAGTTGTTGGATCAAGGGTAGCTAACTCTGTTTGGGAATCAAACTTCGATGTGCCTCGTTGATATCCGACACCAACAAATAAACTATTCTCGAAACTGTAGAATGGCTCTCTATACAAACCTTGAATATCTGCTCCGTAACTTTTTTGGTCTCTTGAAGAGGTGTTGTTGATTGCTTCGTCACTAAGACTAGTGCCCCCGTAAATCTTATTTGTCACATCCTCCAAATCAAACTGAAGTTTTTTACTAGATGATTTCAGATTTAGAATATCTTCCAGTTGATTAACTGTAGAAACATCCAAGCTATTATTTTCGCAAACGTCGTCTTCATCCAAGCCTAAACTTTCTAACTTATTTTCATCGAACCCATCGATTAGTTTTGGACCCGCAGCTAGATCACATAAACTTAGATCAGAACTATCTCCATTGAAACTCAATGAAGAAACGTCTCGATAAAATATATTACTAGAGGAAGTGAAGTTATCTCCGAAATCTTTTTTAGACTCTACCGTCAACATCTTCATGTTATTCTCAGTAATATCAGGCGCAGTAAAAATCGCTTTTCTAGAAAGATTGAGCAATCCTCTTGGCGATGCGCCGTTACCAATCAGCTTTGTATCAGCATAATATAAACCAAGGTCAACCTCCGACCCGGCGCCTCGATAGCTTCCGCTCACATAGACGTTTACCGCTTCGGAGTCGGATAGTTCGCGCCAACCATCTTCCTGAAAAAAAGATATATTCCCGTAATATCCCCAACGGCCATCATTTCCACCTATTTGCAAAGTATTTCTAAAACGTCCCCATGAACCACCTCTAATTTCGGCTTCTCGTTCCTCGTAAGTGAAACCATTTTTCAATGTCAGAGATAATGCTCCTCCGAGCGCGTTTAAGCCGAACAAAGGGTTACCTCCTGCCAATAGACTGGCCTGCTCAATAGCGCTATCTGGAACCAAGTCCCAGTTCACAGAGTCACCCAGAGGTTCGTTCACTCTCGCTCCATTCTGATAAACAACCAATCCCTGCGAAAGCCCCAAAAGTGGTGATGCACTAAACCCTCGGTATTGTAAATCAGGCTGCAGAGGGTTGTTTTGAGCGGAGTTAATAGACACTGAAGGGGTATATAGACTCAAATATTCAGTCAAGTCCGTAGCTTTAGCATTCTCTATTTCAGAAGCAGTGACGGTATGTGCTACTAGGGCTGAAGATCTCTTTGCATTTATCGGCATTTGCGCCAAGATTACAATGTCGTCTTGAGACCCACCCACATATTTGTCGCCTATCGCCCTGTTATACGAGCCCTGTCCTGTTCTTTTCCCATCCTTAAATTCACCGACGTATTTGTCTCCATTGGCCCAAGTAAGAGTACCCGGTCCGGCCTCTCTTCCTTTCTTAAATTCACCGACGTATCTGTTACCATTCGCCCAGGTTCCGATACCTTTCCCATGTCTTTTATCGTCTTTCCAGCTGCCCACATACATATCACCATTCGCCCACTTATATGTACCTGTTCCATATTTTTTGTCGTCTTCCCAACTACCGGAATATTTATCGCCATCCGCCCAGCTAAGAACTCCTTCTCCTTCCTTTTTGTCGTCTTCCCACCCTCCTACATACTTGTCGCCATTCGCCCAAGCAAAAGAACCTTGTCCATGCTTTTTGTCATCTTGATACCCACCCACATATTTATCGCCTATCGCCCTGCTATATGAGCCCTGTCCTGTTCTTTTCCCATCCTTAAATTCACCGACGTATTTGTCGCCACTCGCCCAAGTAAGAGTACCTGGTCCGGTCTTTCTTCCTTCCTTAAATTCTCCGACAAATATCTGCTCTTTTATCAGAACATTTTTTTCAAATCTCCAAATAAATGTACCTTTTCCATGGGCCTTCCCATTTAGACAGTTACCATTCCAAGATGCAGTTTGAGAAGACTCATTTGTGTGCTCAGCATGCTGATTCCATACAAAGCATTTTGGGTTCTCTTTGATTGCCAACCAGATGCCTTCAGAATGAACTAAACTAGAATTTCCAAGCAAAAAAATCATCGTCAGACAGAATGTAATGGTGGTTTTTTTCATTGCTGTTTCTCGAACAAGAGACCGAAAATCTGTCAAGCGCTTATCTAGAGTTACCAATCTTCTCTCCGTTTCAAACTACTCTATGGTATCGCTCATACTTCCAAAAGATGAATTCATAAACCATTGATTTATATATACTTATGCTGCTTTTTTTTGGGTCTGCAGCACTCTTTTGATACGACTTCGCTGATACTTGTTTATCGTGTTTTCCCTCATAAACGGTGCAATCACCACTCTTTTTGCGAGATTTAGTTATTCTATCAGCAACGATTGGATGTCGGAACTTAATATCCAGTAGATGATCACTTTGCGTAGTGGTGGTATCCCAGTACTCATCCCCGTCATCTTCAAGCGGTAGTGGTGTATCTTTATAATCTATAATGGTTTAAGTTTATTAATCTCTTTGTTACATTTGTTTGGAGATATTTTTGAGGAATGCGTAAAGCAATGCGTCAACTTCGTTACTCTTGGTTTCTGGTGGTCTTCGGAATACCCGCGTTTTCCTATGCTGATGACACTGGGCAGAAAGCGTTAGAGGACTTGGTTTGCTCTACGAAGTGGGAGTATTTAGAACAACAAAACGACATCCAAAGAGCGAGAAGCGTTTTAAAACGCAACCGTGGGATTCAAGAAATCTTGCAAAATAATTATTCCTTCACTAATTGGGAAGGAAGGATAAGAGAGATTGACGTTGTCGGTGAGTCTGGTATTGCTCTTACCGTCTCCTTGAAATGTAAGGTTCGACTTAAGACTTGGAATAATACAATTTGGGACATGGGAGATAGCACAATCATCGATTTGGACTCTTCGATTGGTGACTTCCTCGCTAATGCTTACATCGGCGATAAGGTAAAAGTTTCTGGAACATTCATTCCGGGCACAGATTCACATATATACGAAAGTAGTATTACGGAAAGGGGGCGGATGACCGAACCCGAGTACATAGTTCATTTTAGAAAAATCACTAAGTAACTGGAGATATACCATGACCGATCAAGCGGAAAATAAGAACATAGTTGCATGCAAGGCGTGTGGCAAAGACGTCGCTAAGGGAGTAAAGAAGTGCCCCCATTGCGGTAAGAAACTGAAGATGGGTATGTTCATTAAGATTATCCTTGGCGTTGTAGTGATTGCGATCGCTAGCGCAATCTTAAATCCCGGGAAGACACTAGAGGAGCGTCTACAGGAGACGCGAGATGCCCAAGCATCCGATTTATCTCCGGGCGGTGAGTTGAGTCAAATGTTCTCTGTTATGGGCGATTACACGGACATTCAAAGGGATAACAAAGAAAAGGAAATTACTGGTCAAATAGTACAGTGGACACTCCAAGTATTTGATGTGAATAAATCAAGTGAGGGCAAATACCGAGTGCAAACGTCTGGTTCGAAAACTGTCGGGGCATTTGTCGATATCTATACCACCAGTCCCAAGGAAAAACAGCAGATTGAAGCGTTACAAAGCGGTGATTTCGTTTCTTTCAAAGGAAAAATTGAAGGAACATTTATGCGAAATATCGAAATTGAGGACGCTGTCTTAGTAGACTAGCGCTGAGGTCTGAGAAACGCAGGGTAGCGTATTTGCTACCCTGCTTTCATTGTTTAATCAGATTGGTTTGACAACTCCCCAAAATAAATCCTATTCACCAAAACTTATTTGGGTAACAACGACATATTTTTTTCATAATTCCATTCATTTGCTTTCTCTGGATGTAAAACCGCAAAACTATTTTCGTTAGTTACTTTTTTTCCTGCACAGTAGGGACAACCTGAAACACAGACACGTTCTGTTTGATATTTTCGCGTCATACGAATGACCTTTGGGACACATCCACCAAACCTTTATCTGTCTATAACTGTGATACAAGAGAACAGAGATTGTTTGAGAAACAGATGCACTTTGATTATCTGTTGAGTGTTGCAAGTAGGAAACCTATAAAGGATTACCTTTAACCCCACCGTAAAACGCATAGACGAACCCTATGAGTGATACTGGTAGGATTATTACCCCAATCCTAATTATTCCCCCCCTCCAAACTCCAACCACATTTTAGAACGCACAGGTTCATACCTTGTATTTCTCAACTCTAATCTTTCCTCTCGTTCCCTGTATCTTTTAAGAACAGAATAAACACTATTACCACTTGCACCCCACTTCTTATTGTTGGGTGTAAGGATATGCTTATCGTTAAGGTGTTTTGATATTCGCTTATAACTTAATCCATCATCTCTAAATGATTTGATGAGGTTATAAATTTGGTGGTTATGTTCCGTATATCGGTTGATATTGTATTGAGGATTTAGATTATTAAACCGAATGGAGACATTAAATCTCAGGTAGTAAGAGTAGTTATTTGTGGGTTGATATGGACTGTTCCAAATTATTCCACAGTCACTGACTTAGCTAAATTACGTGGCTGATCCACGTCAGAGCCTTTCAAAACCGCAACGTGATAGGCAAGCAATTGCAGAGCGATGTTATAGACAATAGGAGTCAAGAAACCTGCGGCCGAATTAAAGATGATTTCGTGCGGTCGATGTTGTGCTCTAAGCCCCGCCGAATTATCAGTTAAGCTAAAAATCCTCCCCCCTCTCGCACTAATCTCCTCGAGATTAGATTTCAGCTTCTCAACGAATTTTCCACTTGGAGCGAGAGCAATGACAGGCATTTTCTCGTCAACAAGAGCAAGGGGACCATGTTTCAACTCACCTGCAGGATAAGCTTCCGCGTGAATATATGAAATTTCTTTAAGCTTTAGCGCGCCTTCCATCGCTATGGGATACATTGCTCCTCGACCTATATAGAGAGCGTGGGTCGCATCAGCCAGTTCAGACGCGCATGCATAGATGCTTTCCTCAAGTTCTAGCGCTTCATTTATCATCGCAGGCAGATGCGCTAGCTGAGAGACTAATTCTGCAGCTGAAGCTTTCCCCTTAGGCTTACTTTCGGTCAGGATAGCGGTAATGATCATCAGCACTGCTAACTGAGTAGTAAATGCTTTTGTTGAAGCGACCCCTATCTCTGGACCTGCCCTAGTCACTATTGAGTGCGAAGCTTCCCTAACTAAAGAGCTTTCCACTACATTACAGATCGCTAAAGTTGAATGGTAGCCGAGGTCCTTTGCATATCGAATAGCCGCAAGAGTGTCAGCAGTTTCTCCAGATTGAGAAATGGCTATAAACAGCTCTTGCTCAGGAACCACAGGCTGCCTATAACGAAACTCGCTCGCAACTTCTACTGAACATCTTACACCGGCATATTCCTCAAACCAGAATTTAGCTAACAAACCAGCGTGATAACTAGTACCACAAGCCACTATGCTAATAGATCTAGCTGTGGTTATGGCAGCTAACACTCCTGGCTCGAAGCCTCCTTTAGCAATATTACCATCTACAATTCGACCTTCTAGAGTTTCGGAAACAGCGGTCGCTTGCTCAAAGATCTCTTTCTGCATGAAATGCTTATAGCCTGCCTTACCTGAGGACTCCGCAGATATCGGCACTATCTCTTCAGAACGTTCTACTTTAGACCCAGTTTGGTCGTACACGACAATGTCATCTCGTGTTACTTCGGCAACATCCCCATCTTCTAGAAAGATAAACCTCTGAGTAACTGCTAATAGCGCATGTACATCAGAGGCAACAAAATTCTCTCTAACGCCCAATCCGATGACAATAGGACTCCCTCGTCGCGCAACAATTAGCCTATCGGGCTCGTCCCGACCCATAACAGCTAAGGCATAGGCTCCTTTAAGCATGGATAAAGTCGATGTCACTGCGTTTAGTAAAGTGTCATTTTCACTCAAGTATTGATGGATCTGATTAACGATCACTTCTGTGTCAGTATCAGAGCTGAAGCTATAGCCGTTAATTTTCTGCGTTTCCCTAAGAAGTTCGTGATTTTCAATGATTCCGTTGTGGACTATTGTCACGCTATCTTCGTATGCATGGGGGTGGGCATTGTCCACAGTGGGCTTTCCGTGTGTCGCCCAGCGTGTGTGCGCAATACCAACGCCACCAGAAAAGGAATCAGTTCCCATAGAAATTTCTAGTTTTGCAACATTTCCTACAGCACGATTCCTTTTTAGAACACCTTGCTTATCTATAACTGCAATACCGGCTGAATCATAGCCCCTATATTCAAGGCGTTTTAAGCCTTCTAATAATATTGGTGCCACATCACGCTGAGCTATCGCCCCGACAATTCCACACATACTGAACGCCTGTAAGAAACAAAAAATCAAATCAAATATACGCTCTAGTGAGAACGCCACACATTGAGCATAAGAAATTCTATCAAATCTTGAGCAGGAAAAAAAATTATTGCTGAAAAATGGTCGGGGCGAGAAGATTCGAACTTCCGACCCCCGGCACCCCATGCCGGTGCGCTACCAGGCTGCGCTACGCCCCGATATTTTTCAGGCTTAAACGTGGACTTGTGAAAAAACTTCTAACGAGAAAAAGGTGGTTAACGTCAGTCTTTCAATAACGCTAATACTTCCTCAAGCTCGATTCTTAGTTGTTTGACAATTTGTTGGCTAACACTAGAATCCGCTTTTATTTCTTCCCCAGATAATTTTTGTCTAGCACCACCTATCGTAAATCCGTCTTCGTAAAGGAGACTTCTTATTTGTCTTATCAGTATTACTTCCTGTCTCTGGTAATAGCGTCGATTTCCTCGCCGTTTAACCGGTTTTAACTGAGGAAACTCTTGCTCCCAATAGCGAAGGACGTGAGGTTTTACCGCACATAGCTCACTTACCTCACCAATAGTGAAGTAGCGTTTACCAGGAATAGTAGGTAATTCGTTATTATTCGATGGTTCCAGCATATGACGCTACCCTAGTTTTTAGTTTTTGTCCCGGACGAAAAGTCACCACTCGCCTTGCTGAAATAGGAATTTCTTCCCCTGTTTTAGGGTTTCTCCCTGGTCGTTTTGCCTTGTCTCTAATATCAAAATTTCCGAAGCCAGACAACTTTACTTGGTGTCCACTCACTAAAGTTTTTCTTGCTTCCTCGAAAAAAGCTTCCACGAGTTCTTTTGCTTCTCGTTTATTCAACCCGAGATCGTCGAACAACTTCTCTGCCATTTCTGCTTTCGTTAAAGTCATAGTTCTACTCTCGAAGTGCACCGTCCAAATCAGTTTCAACGCTAGTGACGACCATGCCACACGCATCATCAATTTCTTGATAGGTTAGGGTGCGTGAATTACTCTGAAAAATCAAGCTTAAAGTCACACTTTTTTTTCCTGAATCAATACCTTGGCCGCGATATACGTCAAGTAACTCTAACTCTATCAGCTGATCGCCGGCGCTAGAACGTACGACATCTAATAGTTGGAAGGAATCAATTTCTTCTCTAATGACAACGTTTAAATCGCGCTTTACCGCCGGATATTTAGAAACAGGTTTGTATAACCGCTGTGCTTCTTTCTGAAACTCATCTAAGTACAGTTCGAAATAAAACGTTGGTTTGCTGATACCTGCTGTTTTCAAAAGTGCTGGATCCAATGCTCCAACTAAGCCCAGCTTCCTCACTCCACTTGAAATAGTCGCCGTCTGATATTTGTGAAGACCATGCAACTCCACTGCCGCAAACACTGGATCATCTTCTCCTAAAGTATCAAGTAGCACTTCAATGTCTTTTTTTAGATCGTAGTAGTCAAACTCTCGCGACGTATCCGACCAACCTTCAGAAAAAGTACCCGAACTCAACCCACCCAACGTTCGACGTTGCGCGACTTCACCAGATTTAACGTCAAACACCAACCCTATTTCAAAAATTTGAACACTGCTAGTCTGGCGATTCAAATTATAAACAGCGGTTTCAACAAGTCCTGGGAGTAAAGATGGCCTCATTGTATCCATTTCAGCTGAGATTGGATTCGCCAAAACTAGTTTTTCAGCTGCGGGGCTAAACTGGGACGCGCGCTCATTGGAGATGAAACTGTACGTAATTACTTCACTAAAGCCGCGACCTACCAACACTTGCCGAGCCTGTCTTTCTACTATAGTTGGTACTGAAAGTGCTTGGGGTGCGGCTTGCCCGGTGGGTAACGTAATTGGGATGTTGTTATAGCCTACAATCCGCGCCACCTCTTCTACTAAGTCAGCACCTAAAGTAATATCGCTACGATAAGAAGGTGGGGTTACCGTCCAGCGGTTGTCAGTTTTTTCAACAACCATCTCCAAACTTTCTAAAGTACGACATATAATGTCGTTGTCTAACGAGGTGCCTAAAAGTTTATTCACTGACAGCGGTGGAAACTCAATGCGTCGACGGACGCGATTTGATTTCCCAGATACTACAGATTTAGTCGGACCTGGGCTCCCTCCACATAGATCTAATATCAGTCTCGTCGCTCGTTCAATAGCTCTAGCCTGTTCCAGCGGGTCAACCCCTCTTTCATAACGCTTTGAAGCATCTGTCGATAAGCGATAGCGCCGCGCAGTAACCGCCAAAGCTATAGGCTCAAACCACGCACTTTCCAAGAAGATATTCGTAGTACTGGCTGTCACTGCTGAATCAAGTCCACCCATAATGCCAGCTAAGGCAACGGGTCCAGTCCCATCAGCAATGACAAGCGAACCAGATTCAAGCTCCACTTCCTGAGCATCAAGTGTAACGATTTGCTCCCCTTCAACTGAGCCTCGCACATTAATCCCTGTTGTAAGAAGATCACGGTCAAAAGCATGCATAGGTTGTCCAAGCTCAATCATCACATAGTTGACTACGTCAACAATGGGGTTGATACAGCGCACCCCACAACGCCGAAGTTTCTCTTGCATCCAATCCGGCGTTGCACGAGAAAGATCAACATTGCAAACAACTCTTCCAACATAGTTTTCGCAAGCCTGGTCGTCCGTAATAGTGATTGGGAAAGTAGCCTCTATCTCAGCAGGGACCGGATCTACAGTCCACGATTTCAAAGGAGTGTTCGTAATTGCACTTAGATCTCTTGCCACACCCAATACAGATAGGCAGTCTCCTCGATTAGGTGTTATATCTATATCCAAAATCATATCATCGAGATCAAGGTGACTCGACACCTCAGTCCCGACTTCCGCTTTTTCAGAGAAGGCAATGATACCAGCGCTCTCCTCACCCAAGCCTATTTCAGACCACGAGCACAACATTCCAAATGATTCAACGCCCCGAATTGTGGTGGCGCCGATCTCTTTGTTCCCCGGCAATACGCATCCGATTCTAGCAAAAGCAGTTTTTAAGCCCTTGGCAACATTAGAGGCCCCGCAAACGATCTGATGGGTATCTGTTCCATCGAACACGGAACAGATTGATAAATGATCTGAGTCACCATGGGGCTCCACCGCCAAGATTTCCGCAACCAGTAAACCTTCTACACACGGGCCTGCAGGAACTACAGATTCTATCTCCAGACCGGCTAGAGTCAACGCGTCTGCAATCTCACTTATACTTAGTGGGACGTCTATCCACTCACGCAGCCATTTTTCAGTTACTTGCATATTGTGAACAGCTCCATCGTCAGAACTGACCGAGAAATCTCAAGTCATTTTCAAAAAAGTGACGTAAATCTGAAATTCCATACTTCAACATGGCTAATCGTTCAACACCCATACCAAAAGCAAATCCACTGCATTGTTCTGGATCTAACCCGACATTAGTCAACACATTTGGATGCACCATCCCACAGCCAAGTACTTCTAGCCAACCACTCAAACCATGAGCAGATGGGAGCTTGATGTCGACCTCCATGGAAGGCTCTGTAAAAGGAAAATATGAAGGCCGATATCGTATTTCCAAATCATCACGTTCAAAAAAAGCTAGGAGAAAGCTGTTTAACATTCCTTTTAGCTCAGCCATAGTCGCTATTTCATCAATCCATAACCCTTCTACTTGGTGAAACATGGGCGAATGGGTTTGATCATAATCGCACCTGTATACTCGACCCGGGGCAATAATTCTGATGGGCAGAGTTTTCTCCTTCATCACTCTTATCTGCACTGGAGAAGTGTGAGTTCTTAATAATAGATCAGGTTTAAAGTAGAAGGTGTCATGCATAGCACGCGCGGGATGGTGCTTAGGGATATTCAAGGCTTCAAAGTTGTGATATTCATCTTCGATTTCGGGTCCACGGGCAACCTCGAAACCGACATGATGAAAAAGATCTTCGATTTTTGCCTGAACTTGGCTCACTGGATGAGCTGATCCGTTGGTTCTGCCCCTACCCGGCATTGTAACGTCGATTGCAGTACTGATTAGATCCTTCTGTCTCGTGCCCTCAGCTAATTGCTCTCTCTTTTCATCAAGGAGTCGGATTAAATTTTGCTTAGCAGCATTGATCGCTTGACCTGCAGAAGGTCTCTCTTCAGCAGACAATTTCCCAAGCCCTTTCAAAAGCTCTGTTAACGCCCCTTTTTTACCAAGTATGTCAACCCGTACTTGTTCGATCTGATCAACCGTCGAAGCGTTCTCTAACCTTTTCTCAGCGTCTAAGACTATAGATTTGGCAGTGTTCATTTTTCAGACAGCCATGGGGCTTAGGCCCAATCGACTAGAGACTAAATTGGAAAGCCATACATCAGGCTCTCCCAATCCGTTCCTCAAGCAGCTAATGCGACTTTTGAGCGTTCGGCTAGAGCCTCAAACGCAGTCCGATCATTGACGGCAAGGTCAGCCAAGACTTTTCGATCTATTTCGATTTGCGCTTTCAACAACCCATTAATGAGCCGAGAATAAGTCATACCACATTCTCGTGCTGCAGCATTTATCCTAACAATCCATAGAGCACGGAAGACTCTCTTCTTCTGCTTTCTATCACGATAGGCATACTGTCCCGCTTTCGTAACGGCTTGTACAGCTACTCTGTAAACATTTTTTCTACGACCGCTATACCCTTTTGCTAGACGTATAACCTTTTTATGTCGTGCGTGCGCTTGTACACCTCGCTTAACTCGTGCCATGACTACAATCCTTAATTAGTAAACTCATAAGCCAGGAATCATCTGGCGAATACTTGCTTTATCAGCTGCAGCAACTAACGCGCCACCTCTCAACTGTCTCTTCCTCTTTGGGCTTTTCTTTGTGAGGATATGCCGTGCGAACGACTGCGCCCTTTTAATTTTTCCTGTACCAGTACGCTTAAAACGTTTAGCCGCGCCTCGGTTTGTTTTTTGCTTCGGCAATTTATATCTCCACTATTATCTAATTTTTTCTAGGTGCTATGACCATAACCATTTGGCGACCTTCAAGTTTAGGAAACTGCTCGACTGATCCAAGCTCACTCAAATCAGTCTCAATTCGTTTCAGCATTTCAGCGCCAAGTTCTTGATGCGCCATCTCTCTTCCGCGAAATCTTAGGGTAACCTTAGCTTTGTCTCCTTGCTCTAAAAACTTTCTTAAGTTTCTAAGTTTTATATCGTAGTCTCCTTGATCAGTAGCGGGCCTGAATTTGATTTCTTTGACCTGCACCTGTTTCTGTTTCTTCTTGGCAGCGTGTTTCTTTTTGTTAACGTCAAACAAGAATTTACCAAAGTCCATGACCCTGCATACAGGGGGATCGACATTGGGGACAATTTCCACCAGGTCTAGTCCGTTAGCCTTGGCCTCGTTTTGAGCCTCCTCTATCGTTACCACTCCGCGATTAACGCCGTCAGCACCTATCAATCTAACCTTAGCGACCTGAATGGCACTGTTTGCTCTGTTCTTTTTGTCAGCAGCTATATCATAGCCCTCCTGTTAACGTCATTTGCGTGCAAGAACGTCCGCACGCAAGTGTTTGGAAAAATTCTCTACAGTCATGCTCCCTAGGTCCTCGCCATCAACGCGTCTTACCGAGACAGTACCTTTCTGTGCTTCACGCTCACCAACCACAAGTAAAAAAGGAATTTTCTGCAAAGTGTGCTCGCGGATTTTAAGCCCGATCTTCTCGTTTCTCAAGTCCGAATCGACTTTAAAGCCGTATTTCTTCAATGTTAGCACTACTTCGTGTGCATAATCAGCATATTTATCAGCAATATTCAGCACAATGCCTTGTATTGGGGCTAGCCACACAGGTAAGCGCCCAGCGTGTTCTTCTATTAAAATACCAATAAAGCGCTCCAGTGAGCCTAAAATAGCGCGATGTATCATTACGGGCACATGCCGCTGTCCGTCTTCCCCAATGAAACTTGCATCTAGTCGTCCCGGCATTGAAAAATCTAATTGTACAGTACCGCATTGCCAGACACGTCCGATAGAGTCCTTTAGGCTAAACTCTATTTTGGGACCATAGAATGCACCTTCCCCTTCTTGAACGGAGTACTTCAACCCCTTGCTATCAAGAGCTGTCTGCAAAGCAGACTCTGCTTTATCCCATAATTCGTCTTCGCCTACTCGCTCATCAGGTCTTAGAGACAAGGCTACTTGAACATCAGTGAATCCAAAATCTTTATATACCTTGAAGGTCATGTCGATTAATTCACTAACTTCGGACTGCAGATCGTAATCCGCACAGAATATGTGGGCATCATCCTGAGTAAAACGCCTGGCTCGTAGCAAGCCATGCAAAGTCCCTGATGGTTCGTTTCGGTGAACCAAACCAAACTCTGCCACTCTGTAAGGAAGGTCACGATGGCTACGCAACTTATGATTAAAGATTTGAACATGTCCAGGACAATTCATTGGCTTCACCGCGTACTCATGCTTATCAGACTCTGTAGCAAAAATCATATGATGAAACTTGTCCCAGTGACCAGATTTCTCCCACAGGCTCCTATCCAGAATTTGGGGAGTGTCTACTTCTTGATAACCTTCGTAACAAACTTCTCTTATATAACTCTGAACTTCGCGAAATAATGTCCATCCCTTCTGGTGCCAGAAAACCATGCCTGGCGCTTCTTCTTGAAAGTGAAATAAATCTAACTGAGGGCCAACCTTACGGTGGTTTCTTTTCTCAGCTTCTTCCAACTGATGAAGATAAAGCTTAAGTGCTTTCTTATCAGCCCAAGCTGTGCCGTAAATCCGCTGCAACATCTCGTTATCCGAGTCCCCTCGCCAGTAAGCTCCTGCGATTTTTGTTAACTTAAATGCTTTTAGAAGCCCCAGCCTAGGAACATGAGGCCCTCGGCAGAGATCTGTGAACCCTCCCTGAGTATAGAGAGATAGGTCTTCTGCAGCAGGAATTGACGCGACAATCTCCGCTTTATACTCTTCTCCTATCCCGCGAAAAAACTCAATGACTCTGTCTCGGCTGAGAGTTTCCCGAGAGACCGTAGCATCTGATCCTGCCAGTTCGTACATTTTAGCCTCGATATGTTCGAGATCTTCAGGCGTAAAGGAACGTTCATACGCGAAGTCATAGTAAAAACCATTCTCAATGACTGGGCCAATAGTCACTTGGGCTGCCGGAAACAATTCTTTAACCGCCTGCGCGAGCAGATGCGCAGTGCTATGTCTGATAATCTCTAGACCCTGCGGATCTTTAGCTGTGAGAATCGCCAATTCACTGTCGACTTCGATAATAAAGCTGGTATCCACTTCTTTACCGTTCACCAACCCGCCTAAGGCAGCTTTAGCCAAGCCAGGACCTATCGAAAAGGCAACGTCTTGAACCGAAACAGGTTTATCGAAGTCTTTTAGACTACCATCAGGAAGTGTTATGCAAGGCATTTGGGCACCGTATTACAAGGTTGAGGTCAAGCTGGCATGCAAGATGTAGTTAACCGAAATTTTAGGATATATCTGAAAAAAAATATGCATACGCTTTAGCTTGAGGTACCTGCTGCGCTGTCATTACCGAGACTGGCAGTCCCTATACAACAACAGTTAAAATGTCTCTACTTGACAAAACTTGGAACACTTAACGTTGCAAAGCTTGTCTTAGAGTACATTTTACTGGTATTTGAGCACTTTTGCAGTTTTTTTATCAAAGGCTCTCACGCAATGCATCGGCGCTGCGCTTGATGGCTGTCGCCGACAGAGACCAAACAATTCGTCCCATGCCTCTCTTAAAATTCATACCCATAATCGCGGCTATCTAAATCTTCCACTTAACAGCAAACGCAAACAGGCGCAGTGGCGAATTTAAGTGCAGTATTTATGGAGAGCTGAGCACATAGGTCAAGGAAACTAAAGAACAAAACACATTACCCTCCATATCGGAGAAACAACCCTAATCATTACCCAAAACAAGTGTTTTCGATAAACGATGATACAAACAGCTCTTCAAAAACATACTTAATGAAAGAGTTATTGGTAGGCACGATTGGATTCGAACCAACGACCCCCTCGATGTCACCGAGGTGCTCTAACCAGCTGAGCTACGCGCCTAAGGTCTAGCTTAAGGAGGATTTCCCACCGTAAGGCGAGGAGAATACACAATTCTTTGGAACATCGCTACAACAATGTTCTTGGTAACCTAGAGTTTTACTCCATCTTCTTCATGCCCACTCGGGTCGCTGACATGCTGGCGCGCGAGCAACACATAAAAAGCAGGGACAACAAATAATGTAAAAATAGTTCCTATCCCAAGACCAGTAGCGATGACCAATCCAATGTGAAAACGACTTACGGCGCCTGGACCGGCGGCCATTAGCAAAGGCACCATCGCAACTACCATTGACACTGTTGTCATTAGAATCGGCCGCAGTCTTATTTGAGCTGCCTCTTCTACGGCCTCCCTTACCCCTACTCCCCTGGAAACCTGTAACTTATTTGCAAACTCAACGATGAGTATTCCATTTTTCGTAATGAGGCCAATTAAAGTAATCAATCCCACTTGGGTGTAGATATTTGATGTAGCGAAACCCAACGAAACAAAAATGAGTGCACCGGCTATAGACATTGGGACCGACATCAAAATAATAAGCGGATCGCGCCAACTTTCAAATTGGGCGGCGAGAACCAAATAAATAATAACGAGGGAAACAAAGAAAGTGATTACTAAAGCATTACCTTGTTGAGCGTATTGTCTCGATTCTCCAGCATAGTCCCAAGTAAAGCTCTGAGGCAGTGTGTTTTTAGCTGCAGTCTCTAGATATTCGATGGCGTCCCCCATAGTTGTTCCCGATGCTGGCACACCCTCAAGAGCCACCGCATTAAGCTGTTGAAACTGTAATCTCTCGCTTGGCTCAATAATATTTTTGAATGAAACCAACGTCGAAAGTGGGACTAAATCTCCAGATCCTGTCCTGACATTATAGTCGCTCAACATGGAGCTATTTAATCTAAAAACATTGTCTACTTGAGGTATAACTTTGTAACTTCGACCTTCCAAGTTGAACCAGTTGATATGGTTCCCTCCTAACAGGGTAGACAGCTCTTGCCCTATCGATTCCATATTGATGCCCAGAATTCCTGCTCGATCTCTATCGATGTTGACTATAGTTTGTGGACGATTGAACTCGACAGATTTCTGAAGAAACATAAATTTTCCACTGCCCATCGCAGCATTAAGTATGCTATCTGTTTCAGTATTTAGCTCTTCCGCTGTCAGAGGCGCCATAAGGATAAATTGAATAGGTAAACCTCGGCCTGGCGATGGCAAACTTGGCCGGGGGAAAGCAGACACTTGAAAGCCAGTCACTCCAAAAAGCTTCCCCTGCAATTCGTTCTGAACGTCCCACTGAGGGCGGTCACGTTCATGAGCGGGATGCAGCTTAAACCCACCAAAGACTACGTTCCGAGAATTATTGAACCCCAAAATCATAAAGCTTTCTTTATACTCAGGGATTGTCTCAAAGATTTCATTCATGGCACGGGCATTACGCTCGTCATACTCTACGTTGGCTATCTGAGGACCTCGTGCTTGTATATAAACTATACTTTGATCCTCGACGGGAGCGAGTTCCGATTTACTCATGCTAAACATGAAATAAATGCTGATCAAGACTGCAAAGCCAAAAGCAACGATCACTGATACATAATTGAGACAATGATGCAGCAAAAATCGATATCGTTCCGCTAGTTTCGAGAAAAATTGCTCAACTCGTCGTTCAAAAGGTCCCGGCTCTCCCCCTATGAAAAACCTAGAACACAGCATAGGTGAAAGAGTGAGCGCAATAATGCCTGAAATCACGACAGCTCCTGCCAATGCAAAAGCAAACTCAGTAAACAAGGTACCAACTAATCCACCCATAAACCCTATCGGTGCATACACGGCAACGAGTGTCGTAGTCATTGCAATGATCGGCATTGTCAGCTGTCTGGCGCCAACCAGTGCGGCATCTAAAGGAGACTTCCCTTTTTCAATATGACGATGGATATTCTCCGCAACAACAATGGCATCATCTACCACTAGACCTATCGCTAAAACCATAGCAAGCAGGGTCAGTAGATTTATCGAAAAACCCATCAATAACATTAGAAAGGCCCCACCGATTAACGACAAAGGTAAGGCAATCGCGGGTATTAAAGCCGCACGCACAGAGCCCAAGGTCAACAAAATAACTGAGAGCACAATTAACACAGCTTCTGCTAATGTAGTGAACACCTCTTTGATAGATTGTTGAATGAATTCCCCTGCATTGTAGGGCATGAAAACGAACATGCCCGCAGGCATTTGCTCTCGAATACTTGAAAGCTCATTGGTCACCGCCTCAGCCACCCTCAACGGATTAGCTCCTGGGGTTGGCGTAATACCTATAAACATAGCCGTTTGTCCGTTGTACCAAGCCACAGATTCATAATCCTCTGCGCCAAGCTCCACCCGAGCCACGTCGGACAATCTGACTAAGGCTCCGTCATCTTCACGCAATATCATTTGCTTGAATTCGGAGACGCTAGTTAAATCAGTACTGGTACTTAGATCGATCGAGACCAGCTCACCTTTGGTCTCTCCAATCCCCGAAAGGTAGTTATTGGATAGTAATATCTGTCGAACCTCCCCAGCGGTGAGATTGAGAGCTCTTAGGCGGTGAGGATCTAGCCAGATTCTCATCGCATAAGTTTTATGCCCGAATAATTGCGCTTTGGCTACTCCGTTTAGTGACTGGATTTGAGGCTGGACCACGCGAATCAAATAATCCGTGATTTCAGTGGGCTTCATGGTTTCACTATAAAACGCAAGATAGATAAGCGACATTCCATTGCCTGTCCGGGAGCTAATAACAGGGTCATTAGCTCTTTCCGGAAGCACGTTTCTCATACTTGCAACTTTTGCCTGGATTTCAGAAACAGCTGCATTAGGGTCATAGTTGAGCTTCATAAAAGCTTGGATAACTGATGTGCCCTGCTTTGATGATGCCTTCATGTAATCTATTCCATCTGCTTCGGCAATTGCCTGCTGCAATGGAGTAGTGATAAACCCCTTAATAAGCTCTCCATCGGCTCCGGGATATGTAGTCGTTACCGTAATTAGTGTATTTTCAGTTTTCGGATATTGTCGAAGCTCTAACGATTGAATGGATCTAACCCCAAGAACCAAAATAATGAGACTTACGACCCATGCGAGCACGGGTCTTCGAATAAATATGTCGGTTAAATTCACGAGAACTAGTCCACGCCTGAAGTAGACAAAGTCTCAGTGACCATAACCTTCATCCCATTTCTCAGCTTGTTCTGTCCTATTACAACGACCAAGTCTTGCTCGGCCACTCCAGACACAAGCTCTATTTCATCACCTCTTATTTCCCCCGTCGTAACGGAACGACGTTCTACAACTGTATCGTCGCCTTTAGAAGTAACGACAAATACCACCTCTCCAAAAGAGCTATAAGTCACAGCTGTTCTTGGAAGTTTCAACACAGTCTTTTTATCTTTTCTAACAGTCCAAGACTCCACAAACATTCCAGGCTTCAACAGTTTTTGTGGGTTCCGTAAAGAAGCTCTAATTTTTAAGGTTCTAGTATCTAGATCAATATTTGGCTCAATAGTCGTAATTCGAGCTAGAAAGATTCTTTCGGGATATGCTGATACGCTTAGCTCTAATTGTTGCCCTACCTTAACATCCTGCAGATGTTTCTCTGGCAGAGAATAATCAATGTTTATTGGATCGAGCATTTGTAACGACACGATTGGATCTCCGGGAGTCAGATAAGACCCAAGATCAATCAATCGAATACCAAGCTCTCCATCAAAAGGGGCGTAAACAGTCTTCCTATCTATATAAGCCTTCTGGGCAGCCGCTGCCGCCGCTGCGGCGTTATTTTCCGCAACCGCACTATCAAGCTCGGATACAGAGATCTGCTTGTCTGCAAACAACTTGGTCGCTCTTTCAAGCTGAATTTTCCTCAAAGTACTCGTGGCTACCAATCCTTTGTATTCTGCTTCCGGCACCCCTATATCTAGGGACAGCAGAGGTTGTCCTTTTATCACAGAACCACCTGATTTGAAGTCTATAGATACCACCGTCCCCGGAAGAGGAGCAGTCACATCAATCCCATGCTCGGCTGCGACTGTGCCAGCTGCAAAAATTTTCTGGTCCCACACATCGGATGTGACCATTTTGACTCTAACTGCTGCTGGAGGGAAAGAGCGCTGCGACAACAACGTCATCTCCGAATGATTTTTATACCATATGAGCAATACTAGGATTGCTACTGCAGAACAGACTGCAAACATTAGGACAATTTTTTTTTGCATACTAGCCTTTTTCCAATGTTATTAATTAAGCAGGCATAAAAAGAAATTCACTCTTAACAGTCCGTATTTCATCCCGCAGTCGGCCTGCTTCTTCAAACTCTAAGTCCTGCGCATGGTCGTTCATTTTGCGCTCCAAAATCTCCACCGCTTTAATAATATCTCTCTCGCTCATGCCTCTATAGGTATTCTGCCTTTCTATAGCTCGCCTCTGATTTTCAAGTTCGTCGTTATCTAATGAGCGACCACTCTCCATAATATCTGATATAGGCTTAATAATCCCTTGTGGGGTGATTTTGTTCTCGATATTAAAAGCTAACTGCACCTCGCGCCGTCTTCCCATTTCATCCATCGCACGCTGCATAGAACCCGTAACCCTGTCAGCATACAAAATTGCTCGACCCGCTACATGGCGCGCGGCGCGGCCAACAGTCTGGATAATCGAGCGGTCGGACCTTAAAAATCCCTCTTTATCCGCATCTAGAATAGCGACTAAAGATACTTCCGGTAAATCTAATCCTTCTCGCAACAAGTTAATTCCGATTAGCACGTCAAACTCTCCGAGTCTTAAGTCTCTCAAGATTTCGGTCCGCTCGACGGTTGCAATATCTGAATGCAAGTAACGAACTTTCACCCCTTGCTCGGAAAAATATACCGTTAGATCTTCAGACATTCTCTTAGTAAGAGTCGTGACTAAAACACGCTCACTTCTTTCAACTCGAATATTAATCTCTGACAAAAGATCATCCACTTGTGTCGTGGCCGGCCTGATGTCTATCACCGGATCGGTCAACCCTGTCGGTCGCACAACCAACTCTATAATCTGTTCCGCATTAGCTGCCTCATATTTGCTGGGTGTAGCCGAAACAAATATGGATTGAGGTGCCAACTTTTCAAACTCCTCGAACTTAAGAGGTCGATTATCTAGCGCTGAAGGCAGTCTAAAACCGAAGTTAACAAGATTTTCTTTGCGGGATTTATCTCCCTTGTACATCGCACCAAGTTGAGGGATCGTGACATGACTCTCGTCAATCACCAAAAGTGCATTTTTCGGTAGATATTCAATTAAGGTTGCTGGCGCTTCTCCGGGACCCCGTCCAGAAAGGTGGCGACTATAGTTCTCGATCCCGCTGCAATAACCGATCTCATTCATCATTTCTAAGTCAAATCGCGTGCGCTGTTCTAATCGCTGTAACTCTAATAATTTATTTCTCGATTTTAATTCCTCAAGCCTGACCACCAACTCTTCCCTGATAGTACCCATAGCTCTTTCCAGAGTGTCACGCTTCGTCACATAGTGAGACTTAGGATAAATAGTATATCTTGGGATTTTGTGAAGGACTTCTCCAGTTAAGGGATCAAATTCCGCGAGGCTTTCTATTTCCTCATCAAACAATTCAATTCTTATTGCATTGCGTTCTGACTCAGCGGGGAACACATCTATAACATCGCCACGCACACGAAAAGTTCCACGAGTCAACTCAACGTCGTTTCTTTTATATTGAAGCTCGGTTAATTTTTTTAAAATAAATCGCTGCTTGATGATATCTCCGCGGCCGAGGTGCAATATCATTGCGTGATACTCTTCCGGCTCGCCCAACCCATAGATTGCTGAAACTGTTGCCACAATAATTGTATCAGGCCGCTCTAATAGAGATTTGGTTGCAGATAATCTCATTTGCTCGACATGAGCATTTATGCTCGCATCTTTCTCAATATAGGTATCTGATGCAGGGACATAAGCTTCAGGCTGATAGTAATCATAATAAGAGACAAAGTACTCAACAGCATTGTTAGGGAAAAAATCTCTCATCTCCCCGTAAAGCTGCGCTGCTAGTGTTTTATTTGGCGCTAACACCAAAGTTGGACGCTGCAACTTCGCGATAGCATTCGCGATAGTAAATGTTTTCCCGGAGCCAGTGACTCCTAGTAATGTCTGCTGATAGAGACCATTTTCCAGGCCTTCTATCAATTTTTTTATAGCTTCCGGCTGGCCTCCAGCTGGAGAAAAGCTCGAAACAAGTTCAAATTTACGTGTCATATAATGGCATCTTGGTAAAGAAGAAAGAAAAAAAGCACTCTAGTTATACGAACACTTGGCCCGCTTTGCTCTCAGGCTAAGGTCATAGTCATTAACTTAGTGGGCCGGAATACATGTTAACTTCCATAATACGACAAACTCTGTAACACTTCCCTAATGATGTCCAAATACCTTAGGTTTTCTTTAGTCGGTGGCTTACTTCTTCTGCAGTCTAGTCAAACCTTTGCCTTGCCAGATTGCTCTAAATCAGGACCCATGGATAACTGCTTTGGAACCGTCACTTTCACAAGTGGAAGTAGATATGTCGGAGAATTCAAAGACGGTAATTATAGCGGGCAAGGCACCTACACCTATGCTGACGGAGAAGAGTACGTCGGCGCATTCAAGGAAGGCCTGTTCCACAAGCAAGGCACTTATACCTACTCAAGTGGGGACAAATATGTTGGCGAGTTCAAGAACGGGAAAAAGAACGGACGAGGCCTCTATAGCCATACGGACGGTACTTCCGAGGAAGGGTTCTTTAAAGACGGTGAATTTCTCTATGAAACAAAAGTGAAGTAATCTGAAAAACTTAGCTACCCTTCGCCTATAAATGATAGCCGCATAATAAGCCAAAATCGACGACTGGCTCTGCAATTAAAGTACTTATGTCCTTTCTTCTGCTCAAACTGCTGTATTTAAGACAGAACGGCAAGCTTATGTCAGTAGACTAAGATAAAGCGAAATAAGAATTGGTTATAGACAGTATTTTCAGCTAACATACGCCGCAGTGCACGGTGCAAGTCTCAATGCTTAGCGGGCCCGAGCTAGAACTACTGTTAGGGATGCTTGGAGTGCAGCGAAAACTGGCACATTATCCAAACCTTAAATCTTTAGTCTAGGGACGATCTGTCAGGTGGTATTTCGAGCTAAAAAATTAGCTCAGATGACTGAGGCCATCGGATACTTAGAACAATTCCTCGGTAGCTCAGTTGGTAGAGCGGGTGACTGTTAATCACTAGGTCGGCGGTTCGAGCCCGTCCCGAGGAGCCACTAACCCCTTGATAAACCTATACTTTTCAAATACTTATGTCTACTTGTGCATACTATTAGTAAGCATTTATATACTGTAAGTATGGAAGTCTAAATATAGTCTAACTATAACTGCTAATCTAAGCCTAAATCGTGGTTCCCAGCAGGTCGCCGATTCGTTCCAAATAAAAATAACAGTTAAGTAAAAATAACGGTAGCAAAATGTATCTGATAATTTTTATAGCTCGTAGACTCAAGATATCACCATTTTTTGCCAGCCTGCTTTTAATAGTAATACTCACGACTTTGTTTGTATCAACTAACCCTGAAGGTTGGCAACCTTTTCAGCAGCCTGACTTTCTGTTCAAATGGCTCGGGATTTGTATATTAGCTATCGGGTGGGTTTGGTATATCGCCGGCTTCTGGAAAGGCGGCGAATACCGAAAGAATTGGCTGAAAAAAGACTTCTGGCAACAATAAGTGGAGATGATTATGATTTTTCGCTGGCCTGTAGTTTCTATTATATTCTCTGCCACGAACGTTAACTGACTCGTCCACTAATACAAGCTTAGGATCTGACAAATCGTCTAGCTACAACTAACTAGGTCTAAAGCCGCCAGAAACGTAACCAGAGGGGTAAGCTGCCCTTCTAGCGCCAGCATTTTGCCTTTATCTACCTTCGTAACTTTAGACCTTAAGTTGAGCTTCTCTGTTTTTATTTTGTTGGAGCATAACAAATTTGTAATGCAGCCGTTTGGCATGAAAGAAAAGAACTAAGATAAAGATTGTTGTGAGATGAAAAGAATAGCCGGCTACAAAATTAT
>ENA-OSJC01001048-OSJC01001048.1-marine-metagenome-genome-assembly--contig:-NODE-1048-length-24079-cov-4.088159_pt1 | contig 24079 bp, 20 predicted proteins | sample MGYA00237885_ERZ534234 | MGnify/ENA primary metagenome ERZ534234 (study PRJEB26413, sample SAMN06343907) | marine metagenome | isolation source: coastal waters | place: Atlantic Ocean: West Antarctic... | reverse complement strand
TTCAAAATGGATTCCATGTTTTCTGTGAAAAGCCACCTGGTCAAAGCGTAAAAGATATAGAAAAAGTTATAGAGACTGAGAAAAAATATCCAAAACTAAAACTTAAGTACGGTTTTAATCACAGATATCATGATTCTGTGAAAAAGGCTCTAAGTTTAATTAAAAGTTGTGAATTAGGCGATATTATTAACTTAAGAGGCTTGTATGGGAAAAGTCGAGTAATACCATTTTCTGGAGGATGGAGATCTAAAAGAGAATTAGCTGGAGGCGGTATTCTACTAGATCAGGGCATTCATATGCTTGATTTGATGAGGTATTTTAGTGGGGAATTTGTAGAAGTTAAAAGTTTTATTTCTAACAATTATTGGAATCATGAAATTGAAGATAATGCTTACGCAATAATGAAAGATGAATTTGGAAGAATTGCTATGTTAAACTCTAGTGCTACTGAATGGCAACACAAATTTAGACTAGAAATTGCTTTAACAAATGGCTATATTAATTTATCAGGAATACTATCTGGTTCTAAAAGTTATGGAGAAGAAAAAATTGTCTTTGGGAAAAGAGACGAAGAATCCAATAATGGCCAAATGAATAGTACTACAATACAATTTTTAAATGATAATTCTTGGTCGGAAGAAATAGATGAGTTTTCAGATTCAATTATTAATGATAAAAAAATTAATTCTGGAAATAGTCAAGATGCATTAGAGACGATGAAACTTATATATAAAATTTACTATAATGATTTAGATTGGAGAAAAGAATATGACATCTTAAAACCTTAAAATTTTAATAACTTTATAAATTATAATTAAAAAAAAAATGAATAACTTGGATAAAATACATAAAAAAACAGGACTTAATCCCATTGAATTTAGTAAATCTTATACTGATCATTTGATAACATTATTAGCAAAATTAGACCACAAACAAATCGCCAATTGTATTGAGGAACTTGACGAGGCTAGAAACAACGGTAATACAATTTTTATTATTGGAAACGGTGGATCAGCTTCAACTGCTTCTCACGTTGGAAATGATTTCGGCTTAGTTGTTTTAAAAAAGTCTAAAAAAATTAATAAATCTTATAGAGCACTTTCATTGACAGATAACCTTTCAGTTATATCAGCAATCGGAAATGACAGCTCCTTTGAAAATATTTTTCTAGATCAATTAAAAGTTCATTTTAGACCTGGAGACAAGTTAATTGCTATTTCAGCAAGCGGAAATTCTCCCAACTTAGTTACTGCCTGTGAGTGGTTTAAGAAGCAAGAAGGTAAAGTTATGGGTTGGCTAGGTTTTGATGGTGGTAAATTAAAAAATATTGTTGATATTCCAGTTTTAGTAACTACTTCAAAAGGTGAGTATGCACCAGTAGAAGATATTCATCTTGTAATAAATCACATTATTGTAACTTGGATGCAATACAAAATTATAAGTGAGGATGCAAAAATATAATATGAAATTCGATTTTTCTGAAAAAACTATTCTTGTTACCGGAGCAACAAGAGGAATTGGAAAGCAAATTGCGGATGATCTTTTTGAATTAGGGGCAAAACTAATACTAACAGGAACTAATAAAACAGAAATTAGTTTATTAAACTCTCATGCAAAAAAAAACAATTTAAATAAAGTTTTTTTTGCTGTTAACTTCAATAATGATAATCAAACTAAAAACTTTATTAACTCAATCTTAAAATTTACTAGAATTGATGGTTTAGTTAATAATGCTGGAATTAATAAGCTTAACTCTATAGATAAAGTAAATGATAAAGATTGGAGTGATATGATTTCAGTAAATTTAACTGCTCCTTTTAAAATCTTAAGCGCTTTATCTAATAAAATGATTCAAAACAAATATGGAAGAGTAGTTAATATATCTTCAATTTTTGGAGTTATAAGTAAGGAAAAAAGGTCAGTATATTCAACTACAAAATTTGGAATCCATGGACTAACTGTAGGAGCATCTAATGATCTTTCTAAACATAATATTTTGGTTAATACCGTTTCTCCTGGATTTGTTTTAACTGATTTAACAAAAAAGAATTTATCTAAAAAAGAAATGATTGATCTTGAAAATCAGATTCCAATAAAAAGATTAGCTGAAACTAAAGACATATCTTCAGTTATTATTTTTTTACTTAGTAACTTAAATAGTTATTTGACAGGGCAAAATGTTGTGATTGATGGAGGCTTTACTAACGTTTAAAAGTAACTTAAAATAAATAAAATAAATAAAATGAATTATAACAATTATTTAGATAATAGAGAAAAAATCTTAAAAAAAAGTGATTGGAGTTTGATAGATCATTGGCCACTGCATGCCGGAAAATACTATAAAGTAAAAAGTGTTTCAAATTCTCTACAGCCAAGTTTAATTATTGAAAAATTATAAATTTTTAAACATGAGTGAGGTCTCTTTATTGGAATCTTTTAAAGTTAAATCTAAAATTTCGGGTTTTTATAATGTTTATTTTATAAAAGACTTATTCGAATTACAACCAATTTTTTCAGATAATAATATCATATATATAATTGACAATAAAGTGTTAAAACTCTATGAAAAACAATTTAAGTTTTTTAACCCAGACTCCAGAATTGTTGGAATTGATAGTTCAGAAGAAAATAAGACCATCGATTATTCACAAGAAATAATTAGAAGTTTGATCGATTTAAATATTAGAAAAGAAGATAAACTAATTGCAATTGGAGGAGGGATAACTCAGGATATTGTAGCTTTTATTTCCTCAATTATTTTTAGGGGAGTTAAATGGGACTTTGTACCAACAACTTTATTGGCTCAATGCGATAGCTGTATTGGGAGTAAAAGTTCAATTAATTTTGATAAATTTAAAAACTTATTAGGAACATTTAATCCTCCTGATAATATTTATGTTTACTCAGAGTTTTTAGAGACGTTAACTGAATCTGAAATTAGATCTGGAATTGGAGAAATGTTACATTATTTTTTTACAGACAATATTAATTTAGCTAAAAAAATTACTGACGAAATAAACGATTTAATTAACAATAGAAAAAAACTTTTTTATTTTATTTTTAATAGTTTAACCATTAAAAAAAAAATAATTGAAATTGATGAATTTGATAACTCTATAAGGCATATTTTTAATTTTGGACATACATTTGGGCATGCCATAGAAGCAATTGTAAATTATTCAATTCCTCATGGACAGGCTGTTACTTTGGGAATGGATTTAGCTAATTTTATTGCTTTAAAAAAGAATAGAATTTGTGATAAGCAGTTTAATATGATGCATGATATTTTAGAAAAAAACATTCCATCATTTAAATTTACAACATTAAATATCAATAATTATACAAACGCTCTTTCAAAAGATAAAAAAAATAAAGGCAACAAAATAGGGTGTATTTTGACTGTAAAACCTGGAAAAGTGGAAAAAATATTTATAGAAAATGATAATTGGTTAAGAGATTGTATAATTGAATATTCAAATTTATATTTTAAACCATGAATTCAACTTTATATTTATCATATTTTATCAATGAAGAAACTCCAGTATATGGAGGTGCTAAGGGTGTTATAAAAATAAGTAAGGAAAGGTCAATTTCTGAAGGTGATAATTCAAACAATTTATCTCTGAATTTTCCTGCTCACGTTGGAACTCATATTGACTTTCCATTCCATTTCTCAAATGAGGGGAAAAAAAGCCATCAATATCCTGCATCTTTTTGGATTTTTAATAAAATTGGTTTTGTGGAATGCTCGGTTTGCGATATTTTGAATCATTTGGATAACCTTCCTCCAAATATTGAAATGTTAATTTTAAAAACAGGATTTGGAGTTAATAGATACAATGCAAAATATTGGTCTTCCCAACCAATTATACCTAGTAGTTTGGCAAATATATTAAAAAATAAATTTCTTAAACTCAGAGTATTTGGATTTGATTTAATTTCGCTCACAAGTAAATTAGATAGGGTGGAAGGTAAAAATGCTCATATGGAATTTTTAATAAAAAATGACATTCTAGTATTAGAAGATATGAATTTAGAAAAATTAACTTTCACACCCAATAAAATAATAATAGCACCATTACAAATCCACTCCGCTGATGGAGTGCCATGTAATGTTATAGCTTACTGATAACCATCTATGAAGATAAAAGAAGAAGAAATAAGACCAAAAAAAATTTTTGATGAATATCTTAAATTAACATCAATAGATACTGTTACTTTTTTTAAAAATGTAAATAAAGAAGAAGTTAATTGTCCAGCTTGCAATAAAAAAGGAAAATTTTGGGCTAATAAACAAGGGTTTACATATCAAGAATGTTCAGATTGTTTGTCTATATATGTAAATCCTAGACCCCCATTGAGCGCTTTTAATAATTATTATAGAGACTCTCCATCAACAAAGTTTTGGGCAACAACATTTTATAAAGAAACTGAAAATTCAAGAAGAGAAAAGTTATGGAAACCTAAAGCTCAGATGATAAAAGATAGAATATTAAAATATCAGAAAAATAATCCTGTTAATTTTATTATTGATATTGGAGGGGGGTACGGAGTTTTTGACCAGGAGATTTCAAAAATAATGGAAATAGGAACAATAGTAATTGAACCATCTGTTCATTTAGCTGAAATTTGTAGAAATAAAGATCTGATTGTTATTGAAAAATTTATGGAAAATATTTTGCCTCATGATATTCCTACAGCCAGAAAATGTTATGTTAGTTTTGAGCTTTTTGAACATTTACATAATCCAAAAGCATTTTTAGAAACAGTATATAATAATATGAACTCTGAAGATTTTTTTATATTCACTACTCTTAGTGGTATGGGTATTGACATCCAACTTTTAGGCCCAAATTCAAATGCATTGTCACCGCCTCATCATTTAAACTTTTTAAATCCAAAGTCTGTTTCTAAATTACTTGAAGATAATGGTTTTGAAGTATTAGAAGCTATTACACCTGGTAAATTAGATATGGATATACTCAAAAAGAATAAAGAATTCATAAATGAACCATATTGGAAAAATATTATAAATTATTCGAGTGAATTAGAATTAGATAATATCCAAAATTTTATTGCTAAATCAGGATTGAGCTCTCACATGATGATAACTTGTACAAAAAAATGAAATTAATTCATGAGTAATAATGTTTGGACCATACCAAAATCTATTATTAAGATTGGCTATGGCTCTTTTATACCAGTTGTCTTTTTTATTCTTTTTATTGATCTAACTGAAATTACCTCAAATCAATATTATAGTTCAGGCACTATTTTTCTATTTTTAGTGTCAACTGTTTTAATATATCTTATAGCTCTAGAAAATTCTGTTATTTCTTTTATTATAAGTTTTGTTTTGACTACTGCTTATACACAAAGATTTATAATAACATATTTTTATCCTCAAAATATTGATTTCACAGATTTATTAGACTTCACTCAGAATGAGCTTTTTTATATCATATTATATTATACCTCTTCGGTTTTTTTTATTTTTCTTGGACTATATTTTTCCAGATATTTTAATGGCATAAAATTTTCAAAATCAATTAAAATTTCAAATTTTAAAGCCCAAGATTTTGAATTTATAAACTTGTTATTTTTTAGATTCAGGACTATAAGTTTTTTAAAAACCATAGTATTCACATATGTTTTTTTTGTTTTTATAAAATTTCTAATTTTAATTACAACTGGAATTGGATTTACTGGAGCAACACACTCAGCTCAAGAATCATTTTTTCATTGGTTAGCTTCAAGATCTGGTACAATTTCTTCTTATGCTTTTTTTTCAGTTTTACTATTAAATCAATATGATAAAAAAAGTAAGCTTTATAAATATTTCTTATTCTTTTTTATTTTTGACAGTGTTCTGGCTGCCTCAAGAGCTCTTTTTTTAGGTTTCGCTCAGACAATAGTTATTTGTTTTTATGTTTTTAAAAAAAGCATTAAAACAAAATATATTGTTTACAGTGTAATTTTTATTGGTTTGTTTGGAGGTGGATATTATGTAGCTCTAACAACTTTAAGGGGTTATTTAACAAATGGAGAAATAAATATAAATTCTGCAGATATTTTTTTAACAATATCAGCTGCATTTTCTCAAATGGATTCCTTGTTTTTATGGGTTGATATGCCAAAAGAATTATATGAAAATAGTATTGGCTTTTTTTCTGATTTAGCTGCTTTAGTAAATGGTCTAGTTATTGGAGATGTTATTCCCGTCCCTGATAGAATCAATTTAGGAAAATTAATGGTTCAATACGGTAGACTTCCAGGTTTTAATATTTTTGATTTAGGGGGACATGGTGAAAATCCGGGAACTTTCGCAATTACATATATATACCTTGGATTTTATGGAAGTATGGTATATTGGTTTTTACATGGATTTTTATTAAATATTTTAAATAAATCTGAAATTCATATGTTTTGGAAATATGCTTTAGTATTAACTTATGGTTTTGGTCCATCTTATTTTTTATATACACAATTCTCATTATTAATACAACCTATTGTGCTAATTATTATAATTTTTGTGTTTTATGAAATAATTAGATTAATATTAGGAAATCACAGGATTTATAAGAAGAGTAAATTATTCAAAGGATGATTAATGATTAAAACTTCTTGTTTAAAAAATTTTGATATTTTGACTATTTCTATTAATAATGGAGAATGGTATTGTTATAATTCAAAAAAAAAAAAACTTAAAAATTTAATAAACAATTATGTTGAGGAAAACTCTCATAGTCTTAGAAATAAGTATGTAAATTTTATTTCTAATTTTGATGAATTTAAAATTCAAGATAAAAATATTCCAGAATATTTTAAAAACACTAGTGGTTATAATCTTTGGTGGATGTCTTTAATTGTAGAGAAAAGTTTATATAAATCTCCACAAATATCAGATTGTATAAGGCTTTTGGCTTTAGAAGAAATTTTAATTCATAATAAAACTAAAAGTTTAATTGTAAGTGGAGAAAAAAAAATAATAGATGCTCTTAAACTTTTAGCAGACGGAATTGGAATAAAAATTTCTTATAACTATTCAAATAATTCTCATACGTTATATAAAAATTTTTTTTCACTTAAATTTCTTTATCAAAATCTTCCTATCCCTGTAAAAGGATTAGTATTTTTTTTAAGACAAATATTTTCAATAAATCTATCTAAGTCACCATCAAAGGATTGGTTTAATTCTACTAATTCAATAATGATTTTCTCATACTTCATTCATCTTGATTTAGTTAAGGCTAAAAAAGGTATTTTTTATTCCCAACAATGGGAAATTTTACCAGATTATTTAAAATCCAATAAAATAAAAGTTAATTGGTTTCATCATTTTTTAAAAAGTGACTCCTCAAAAAATATTAATCAAGGATCAAAACTTTTGAGTCAGTTCAATAATAATAGTTTTGAAAATCATTCCTTTATTAATAGTTTCCTCAGTTTTTTTGATATGCTTAAAGTTTTTTTTGAATTTATAATTTTTTTGATAAAATCTTATAATTTAACTAATATAAGTTCTGCATTCAATATAAAAGATTCTCAAGTGAATTTGTGGCCACTTTTAAAGGATGATTTCTTTTTATCTATAAGAGGAAATGTATTAGTCCAAAATTTAATTTGGATTCGCCAATTTGATCAAGTATTTAAACGAATGCCTAAACAAAAGCTTGGTCTCTATTTAATGGAAAATCAAGGTTGGGAAAGTGCTATGCTTCATGCTTGGAAAAAATATAACCATGGTGAAATTATTGGAATACAACATTCGGTTTTAAGATTTTGGGATTTAAGATATTTCGATGATTTTAAAAAAAATAATTCTTATCAAAAACCCGCTCCTGATTTAACTGCTCTAAATAGTCCAATCGCTTTAGAAATGTATTTGAGTGCAGGATTTGAGAAAAATAAAATTATAAAATTAGAAGCTTTAAGATATTTAGCTAAAGAAAATAAAATTAATAGGAATTATAAAGATTACTCTCACAAAATTTTAATAGTTGGTGATATTAATATTAACAGTAATAGACTTTTAATTCAATATTTAGAAAAATTAAAATTAAATCATATTAATTTTTCTATTAAATTTCATCCAAGTGGTATAATGGATTTAAATGAGTTTAATAATATATTTATAACTGAGATCAAATCTTCTTTAGATACATTTATTAATGATTTTAATATATGTATTTCGGTTGGTTCTACTACAGCAGGATTAAATGCCTATTTATCAGGACTTAAAGTTATAGTTTTTTTAGAAAAGAGTGAGTTAAATATGAGTCCTCTTCGAGGGTTTTCTAATGTTAGTTTTGTAAATAATTTTAAAGATTTAAAAAAAGCTATTATAAATCTAGATTTTTCCAAAAAAAGTAATGATGGTATTCAAACTTATTTTTGGAATAATAAATCTATTAAAAAATGGAAATCTTTTTTAAAAAAATATTTTTTATTATGAACAGCGATTTTAAAAATTATTTTTTAAAATTAAGAAATCCTAAATTTGCTTATTATAGCTTTCTTTATTTTCAAAAAGCATTATTTAAGAAAATTAAACGATTAATATCATATAATAATCATTTTGATGATTTTAAATTAATCAAAAGTCATCGAGATGACATCTTATGTAATTGGAATATTAAAATTGACATTATTCCTCCAATATTCAAGAAATCTTTTGAACTAAAACTTGTGACTGGCTCTAAAAGATTAAAATCATCAAACGATTGGCATATTAGATACGATGATGCAGAAATGAACGTGTCAATAGATAGGTGGAGTTGGTTATTACTAGGGCTTTCAAATAAAATATTTCCCTTTGATTATGATGATGGACTTTTTTTAATCCGTTCTTGGTCTTCTGAATTTATAAATGATGAAAATTTAGCAAGACAGGAACCATATAGTATTGGAGAAAGAATTTCAAATGGAATTTTGTTTTTTAAATTAAATAAATACACTATTCCGGAAGATATTATATTAATTTTCGAAAAATTAACTTTTCAATTAGTCAAAAACTTAGAGTACTATCCAAATGATTTAACAGGAAATCATGCGTTTAATAATGCAAGAGCACTTTATTTAATATCAGACTTAATAATTAATAAAAATATTAAATTTCTAGCCTTAGAAATTGCTAATGAACGTTTAAATACTTTAATTTCAGCTGATGGTTTTTTGAGAGAGGGTAGTAGTAATTATCAGTTTATCTTTACAAGATGGGTATTAGAAATGGTGTGGAATGCTAAAGAATTGAGAGATCATAAAACTTTGAAGATTTTATTACCATTTGCTAAAAAGTTACTGAAACAGTGTTGGTTTTTTCTTTTGTATGATAAATTTAATAAAAATTGGAATTATCCTTTATTTGGTGATGTTTCACCTGATTGTCCTCCGAGCTGGTTAATTTCTTTAACATGGTCTAAAATTGCTATTAATATTTATAAACCAAAAAATATTCCTTTGGCTCCAAAAAATATCGGGTGGGCAAAATTATTTGGCGGAATTACTGACAAACATAGTTCAAAAAATAATTTAAAAATTAATTTCTCATCAGCTTGTGGTTGGCATAGAATTGAATTTTTCGATTGGACTATTTTTACACATGCTCCTTTAAAAGAAACTCAATTAAGAGCTACTCATTCACATTTAGATTTATGTAGTTTTGTATTGTATTTAAAAGGAAAACCAATTATTATTGATATTGGTAGGTATGATTACACTAATTCATATTTAAGTAAATATTGTAAATCTACAAAAGCTCACAATAGCCTTATTATAAATGAACTTGGACCAGAGACAGAATTATTTTCTTGGACCAATCCATCTTATTCAAAAATCAATATAAATTTAACTATTGAAAAATCACTTAATAAAATTTTTATTAAAATAAATCATGATGGTTATAAGCGATTTGTTAAACAAAAAATTAAGCACGAAAGAAACATAATATTAAATAAAAAAAATGTAATTATAGAGGATTTTATAAAAGGTAATGGCAATGTTATAGTGAATAATTTTTTTAATTTTGGTCCAGATTTAAATTTATTAAAAATTGATGATAAAATTATGAAACTCTCTAATCAATTAAATTTCAAAATTAATGGTGATTCCATTAAAACAAATAAATCTGAAAAAGAAACATCAGGCTGGTTTTTTCCTTCTTATGGAGTAAAAGTACCCATTATTCATTTGGAAACTAAAACTGAAAAATCTTTACCATTAACAATAATAAATGAAATCATTTTAAACAAATAATTTATGTGTGGAATAGCAGGGTTATTATACTTTAATAGCAAAAAGGTTTGTGTTCATGAATTGAAAGATATGACAAATGCTATGGTTAAGAGAGGTCCAGATGATGATGGTTTTTATATAGAAGATTCTTTTGGAATAGCAATGAGAAGATTATCAATTATTGATGTAAAAGGAGGTCAACAACCTATTAGTAATGAGAAGGGTAACATTCATCTTGTAATGAATGGGGAGATATATAATTATTTAGAGTTAAGAAATCAATTAAAAAAAAGAGGACATCAATTTAAAACGGGTTCTGATGCTGAAGTTTTAATTCATCTTTACGAGGAGAAAGGAACAGATGCTTTAAATGAATTAAATGGAATGTTCGCATTTGCCATATATGATAGTATTAAGAAAATAATTTGGGTAGGAAGAGACAGGTTAGGAATTAAACCGTTTTATTATGTTATAAACGAAAATTATTTTGTCTTTTCATCAGATTTAAAGTCACTTAGAAAGTTTCATAAATCGCAAGTTAGTCACAATAATGCACTTAAATACATTTCATTAGCTTACGCTCCAGCTGAGGAGACTGTATGGAATGATATAAAAAAACTTGAGCCTTCTTGTCATGCCACTATTAATCAGAGAAGTAAAATAAAAATTGAAAAATATTGGAATATAACATCTTTTGGAAATTGGAACGGTAAATTAAGTGAGGCAAAAGAAAATTTGAATGAATTGTTTAACGACGCAATAAAGCTGCAATTGAGAACTGACGTTCCGCTTGGAGTTTTTTTAAGTGGAGGATTAGATAGTTCAGCTATAGTGGCAAGTGCTTCAAATCAATTAAGCGAACCATTAAAAACATTTACTGTAGATTTTGAAGGAAAAGTTGGATCTAAAGATGCATACTATGCCAAAAAAGTTTCTGAGATGTACAATACAGAGCATTATAATTTTTCAATGACATCTAAAGATGCTTTGAATACATTAGACGAGTTGTTAGAAATTATTGATGAACCTTTGGGTGACTCAGCTCTACTTCCAACCTATATATTATCTAAATATGCGAGAAATCAAGGAATTAAAGTTATTTTGAATGGAGCTGGAGGTGATGAAATATTTGGAGGCTATACAAGGCATTGGAAACCTAAATTTCTAAGACCTGATTGGTTTTCTGAGAATACAAGTGGTTTTGTCAGAAAATCAATTTCTAATTTGTGGACAAAATTTCAACCTCAGAGAGGTTTACGGGCTTCCGACCCAAGATTAGCATGGGGAATTGGTGTCTCAGGAGTTAACCCTGGAGCACTAAAAAATATTTTAAATGACAAACAAGATTATAATTTAATTATAAAAACTTTGTGTGAAGAGCATGCAGATTTAAATTCAAAAACAATAAGTTCATATAATTATAAAAGAATGCACATGGATTTAAACAACTATTTACCAAATAATATTTTATCACTTTGTGATAAGGCAACAATGTCTGCTTCAATTGAAGGTCGTGTTCCTTTTTTAGATCATAGATTAGTAGAATTTGCTTTTTCTTTACCTCAAGATTTAAATTTATTAAATAATTCCCCAAAAGGCTTGTTAAAAGAAATCTCTAATGATTTACTCCCAATTGGTTTGTCAAAGAGAGAAAAAGAAGGTTTTAATCCACCTGATAAAGGATGGTTTGGAGAAGTTTTAAACAATAAATTAAAGGATGAATTATTAGGAAATCCTTCTTCATTAATTTCAGATATAATTAATAGAAATCAACTTGAAAAATTATTATTAAGTAATAAAAAAAGTAAAAATGCCGCTACAACTTTATATTCATTATTTCTATTTAATAAATGGCACAGGAATCAATAACATAGCTTTATGAATAATATTTCAGTAATAATTCCATCATATAATTCTGAATTATTTATTTCTGACACAATTAATTCATTACTTAATCAGACTGTTAAGCCTTTTGAAATTATTATTGTGGATGATGGTTCAACAGATAATACTTATAAAGTTGTATCTGATATTATTAAAAAAAATGAGGATTTTAATTTCAGATTAATTAAAGGATTTCATAAAGGTCCGGGTGCAGCAAGAAATATTGGAATTAAAGCAGCAAAATCAAAGTGGATTGCATTTCTGGATTCTGATGACCTATGGAGTATTAATAAAATAAAAAATGTCACCAAAGTAATAAAAGAAAATATTAATTTTACGTTTTTTTGTCATAATGAAAAATTAATTTCTAATAATAAACCAGCAATTGAGCTAGATTATTCTAAAAAATATAATCAAAAAATTAATTTACCTAATCAATTATATAAAAATAATTTATTTTCAACATCTGCTGTCGTTTGTTTGAGACATGATCTTAATAAAGTCGGTGGCTTTGACGAGCTATTATCCTCTGCCCAAGACTATGATTTATGGTTAAAAATGTCTCATTTAATAAAACCTTTTTTTATCAAGCAAGTTTTGGGAACGTATACTTTAAGAGATGGTAACATATCAACTACAAATCATTTAAAAAGACTAATTAATATTTATAAAGTTATGTTTAGGCATAGAAATAAAGGAGGTTTTTTATTTTTTATTTTTATAATTAAAATTCCCTTTTATTATATTTTTGTTCCTATACTTTTTCAAATAAAAAAATTATTTATCAATAACAAAAAATAAATATGTCAAAATCTTTAAATAATATTTTAAACAACATTAAGTTAGAAAAAGATGGGATTTATTCAGGCTTAAGTTCTTTAGAAAGTGATCAAGAGTTAGAAATTTCTTTAAGAGAGATGGTAGCATCAAAAAAATATGATAATTATTTACATTCTATTTCAGAAAGTCATTCAATTTCTGTTATGGATCATGAAGTTGAAAAGTTTTTAAAAAAAATGCCAAAAAACTCTGTTATATTAGATATTGGAGGATGTTGGGGCTGGCATTGGAGAAAAATAAAATCAAATCGACCAGATGTTAAAATAATAATTATTGATTTTGTTAGGTCCAATTTAATTCATGCAAAAAATATTTTGGGTAAATTGATTGGAAAACAGATTGAATTAGTTCACGCTGATGCAACGAATTTACCTTTCAAAATAAATAATACTTTTAAAGGCTTTAATGGAATTTGGACCGTTCAAACCCTTCAACATATTCCGGATTTTTCTAAAGTAATTAATGAAGCTTACCAATTATTACTGAAAAACGGTTATTTTGTAAATTATTCTTTACATAACACACCATTTAATATTTTTATTTACAAGATTCTTAAAAAAAAATTTCATAAAAAAGGTGTGGTTAAAGGATCATACTATTTAGAAAGAGCAAGTAAGGAACAAATATTATCTATGGAAAAATATTTTGGAAAAGAAAATATTATAATTAATTATAGCGAAACACTTTTTCATCCAGACTTAAAATTTAGATTTTCAGGAAAATTAAATAATTATTTAGGTTACATAGATATTTTAATAAGTTATTTAAAACCTATAGCTTATTTTATGTCAAGACAATCAAGTTTCACAGCAAAAAAAATAAAATAATATTACATGAAATTGCATCATTACATAATTTCATTTTTATATCCTTTTAAACTTTTTATTTATTTAATTAAAAAATATTTATTAGGAATTAAGGTCGACCAGTTGAGAGTTTTATTGTATCATGATATACCAATTGAAAAACATTTAGAATTTCAAAAACAATTAATAAAGTTAAAAAAATCTTGGAATTTTATTTCTCCCAAAGAATTTTCTGATCTACTAAACAAAAAGTCTAAGCTAAAAGGCAGAAACTTATTAATAACATTTGATGATGGTTATTACTCAAATAGAATTGTAGCCAAAAATATTTTAAATCCACTTGAAATTAAAGCAATCTTTTTTGTTGTTTCTGATTTTGTTGATATAGAAAACAGAGAAGAAGCCAGAAAGTATATCTCAACAAATATTTATCCTTCTTTAGACCTTAAAGATATTCCAAAAAGTTATTACAACATGAAATGGAGTCATTTAAAACAATTAATAAAAGATGGCCATTCTATTGGTGCACATACAAAAACTCATGCAAAGCTTTCTGAAATTAAATCTAAAAATGATTTGCGTGACGAAATAGTTAATAGTGCAGATTATATGGAAAAAATGTTAGATATTTCTATTGATTATTTTGCTTTTCCATTTGGAAATATAGACAGTTTTAGCCAAGATGCACTTATGATTACTAAAAACAGATTTGATTTTATATTTTCGGGTTTTAGAGGAGACAATAATCAAACATCTAAGGACTTTGTATTATTTAGAGATAGTATTAATTTGAATTTTTCTAATTGTTTGATAGCCTCTTTTTTGGAGGGAACCTCAGATTTTTTTTATAGGAATTCTAAAAACGAAATGGACTTATGGTCAAATAAATTTTAATATATTTCAAATTATGTATTTTTCACCTTTACCAAAGTTTAAAGATTTTCTTTCTCCATTTAAAAAAAGAATTGAAAATGATTCTAAATTATTAAAACCTTGGATTAAAGATGGAGAAATGGCTGGCTGGATTTCTAGATCCGCTTGGTCACTTGTTTTGATAGCGCTATGGAAAAGAAAACTCTCTAGTAATGAAAATAAAATAAACATATGGATACCAGATTTTTTTTGTAACTCATCCCTTGAAATATTAAGAAAAACAGGTGAAAATATAGTTTTTTATAATGTAAAAAACGACTTTGAGCCTGATTATAATATTTGTCGTGATAAGGCTTTAACAACCCCCCCTGATATTTTTCTATTTGTTCACTATTTTGGCAAATCTTTTGATAGTGCTAATGCCAAACAATTTTGTTTAAGATATAATTCATGGTTAATTGAAGATGCAGTACATGCAACTGTTCCTCATTCGTCAATTGGAAAATTTGGTGATTTCATAATATATAGCCCTCATAAAATATTTCCTGTTCCAAACGGATCCATTCTTGTTATAAGAAAAAAAGGACCTGGGTTAATTGATATTTGTTCGAATGATTTTATGAATAATCAAAACAAATGGTTTGAAATATTGGAACAATTTATAATTACGAAAAACATTAAAATAAAGTTTAATATTCTTTTTTTATTTATTTGGTATTTCAAAAGATTTGCTCAAAAAATAGGTTTTAATCGTCAATCTATTTTAAGTTTTAAAGAAAATTTAGATTATAATGAAATCAAGACTTCTTCATTTATAAACCCAATGGTAAGTTCATTATCCTTAAAAATTATTAAAAATCATATAAATAATATTCCGAATATAAATTTACAACGTATAAAAAATAACAAAATATGGAATTATTATATTTCTAAATTTTTTTCTAATGAATTAGATAAAGATTTCTTTTCAAATTTAGGCGATGAGATCGATTATAATCCATATTTATCAATTTTTAAATTTGAAAAACAATCAGTAGAAAATATTTTCAATAAACTACAAAAAAAAATTAAAATTACAACCTGGCCAGATTTACCACCTGAAATAAAAAAAAATAAATTAGATTATAAAAATGCTTGGAATTTAAGACATTCATATTTTTATATACCCTGTCATCAATCTATCTCTCCAAATTCTTTTTATAAAATTATGAAAGAGTATAAACTTGAAAAAAAAAATAGTATATTTTTTGAAAAAAATAAAGTGTCAAGATCAGAGTGGCATAATTTATTAATGAAAGTGAGTAAATCTAATTTATTACAATCTTGGGCTTATGTTTCTGCAAAATCATCTGTAGAGGGTTGGAGAGTAAGTAGATTAGTATTTAGAAATAAAAAAAGCATCCTGGCAATAGTTAGTATATTAGAAAAAAAAATATTGGGTTTAAAGATTGTCAGAGTTAATAGAGGACCTTTATTTATGCCAAATACCAATTCTGATGAAAAAGAAATAATTTTAAAAAAAATATTAGATTTTGGTAAAATTTCAAAAATGACTTTGTTATCTATTTCACCTGAAATAAACTTGGATGGTAAAAATATTTCATTTTTAATTTCAAATAATGTGAAACTTTTCAAAATTAAAACATGGACTTCCATTTGGGTGAATCTTGGTTCTGATTTGGATGTTTTAAAATCTAACTTAACTTCAAAATGGAGAAATAAATTAAATATTTCTATTAAAAATAATTTAACAATAGAATCTGGTTCTAATTCAGAATTAATGAGTTGGTTATTAGAAAAATATTCTTTGAGTATGAAAGAAAAATTTTTTAAAGGTATTAGTATTTCGCTTTTCAAAAATATTTATAGTCAAATGCAAGATGATAACTCTCTTTTATTTTTCAGAGTAAGTAAAGATGGAGAGCCTTTGTCTGGATTATGTATCGCTTGTCATGGTTGTTCCGCAACATACTTGATTGGATGGACTGGCGAAAAAGGAAGAAATTTTAAGGCAAATCATTTTCAGTTGTGGCACGTATTAAATGAATTAAAAAAAATAAACATTAAATATATTGATCTTGGTGGAATTGATTATGATGAAACTCCGGGGATTACTGAATTTAAACTAGGGATTGGAGGTCAAAAATATAGTATAGCAGGAGAGGGTTGGAAATACAATTAATGTGATAAAATAAAAGTTTTAAAGAGTATACATTTATTACTTTTAGAAAAATTTAGTTAATAATTATTAAATGAAAAAAAAAAGATTAATCGTTAATGCATCAAATTGTCATACGGGTGGTGGAAAGACTTTAATCCATGGATTTTTAAAAGGTGCTTCAAATGCAGTAGAAACTTTACTTTATGTTGATTACAGTTTAGAAATAAACTTTCCTATTAGTAAGTCTATAAAAATTATAAGAACAAATAGATTCAATCGTTTTTTTATTGCATTAAAGATTAAAAAATTATTAAAACAAAATGACAAGGTTATTTATTTTGGAAATCTTCCACCTTACATAAATTTTAATTGCAATAATGTATTATTGCAACTTTCAAGTAGGTTTTATGTTGATTCGATTAGCATGAAAGGTTTCAAATGGAAGGACATTATGAAAATTTATTTAGAAAAATTATACTACAAACTATTTATAAAAAATGTTAGTCAGGTCATAGTCCAAACTTCAACAATGCGTAATAAATTATTAGAAAATGGTTTTAAAAAAAAAATTTCTATTTGGGCATTTGATGATCTTGGAAATAAAGTATTTAAAAAAAATAAAAGTATTATAAAGGAGAAAAATACTTTTATTTATGTAGCCTCGCTATATCCATACAAAAATCATAAAAGATTATTAAAAGCTTGGAACCAGTTAAAAAGTCAAGGAATTTGCCCTAAGCTATACTTAACTATTGATGGAGATAGTTTTTTAAAAAATTGGATCAAAAATTTTGTTCTTAAAAATAAATTAAATGTTATTTTTTTGGATAATATAAGTAGAGAGGAATTGTTGTTGAAATATCAAGAGGTAGAAGCTTTAATTTATCCATCTCTTTTTGAGGCATATGGATTACCTTTAATTGAAGCTAAGAAATATCAAATGCAAATAATTGCTTCAGATTTAGATTATTGTTGGGATTTTATTGAACCGGACTATTTTTTTAACCCAAATGATGTTCAATCTATTACAAGATCCGTGAAAAGATTTCTTAAAACAACAAAAAAATTAGATATGATTTATAAACCCAAAGAATTTTTTAATAAAATAATAGACATATGAATGTAATAATTTTAGCAGGTGGAAAAGGGGAAAGACTAAAACCATTAACTATTAATGTTCCTAAGCCTATGGTGATGGTTAAAGAAAAACCAATTCTTTGGTATATTTTAAAACAATTGAAATATTATGGAATTAATAAAGTTAATTTAACTGTTGGATACAAGGCTTCAGTAATTACTAAATATTTTAAGAAAAATTTTTTAGATCTTGAAATAAGTTTTTTTAATGATGGAAATGTAGATATAATTGAAAGAATTAGAGCTGTTGTAAAAAAAAAACCAAAAGAGGATGCTTTGATTTTATATGGCGATACAATTTCAGATGTTAAAATAGATGAATTATTAGATTTTAGTAAAAAAAATAAACAACACAGTATTTTGACTGTATGGCCTTTGCAAACAAACTTTGGTGTTGTAGAAATAAACAATAAAAAAGAAATAACCGCATTTAAAGAAAAACCTAGATTAGATAAATTTATAAATATTGGTTACTTTGTTCTAAGGAAAGAATTATTCGGCTATTTAGATGATTATAATAATTATGGAGATTTTTTAACTTTTTGTGGAAATAATAAATTCTTAAAAGCCTACGTTCATGATGGAGAGCACTTTACAGTTAATAATGTTGTTGATCTTAAGCTAGCAGAAAAAAATATTAATAAAATTAAAATATTTAAGAAATGAATAATTTTTGGAGAAATAAAAATGTGTTAATAACAGGGGTCACCGGATTTGTTGGTGGAAATTTAGCTAAAAAAATACTTAATGCTAATGCTAATGTTTTTGGTATAATTAGAAACGAAAATCCTTTTTCATATATTTTTTTAGAGGGATTAAATGAAAAAATTAGACTAATTAAAGGAGACTTAATGGATCATAAGCTATTACTTGATGTGATAACTGAACAACAAATTGATGTTATATTTCATTTAGCAGCTCAAGTAGAAGTCGGAGTAGGTCTTGTCAATCCATTTTTAACATTTGAAACTAATGTTAGAGGAACATATAATTTAATGGAAGCTTGTAGAATAGCAAAGCTAAGTGGTCAAAATATTGAGTCTATAGTTGTAGCATCTAGTGATAAAGCATATGGGGAATATCCAATAGATCAAATGCCATACAGAGAATCTTATCCTTTGTTACCAAACTATCCTTACGACACTTCTAAAGCATGTGCAGATATGATTTGTAATGCTTATTCAATTGACCAATATAATTTACCAATAGTTATAACTCGTTTTTCAAATATTTATGGCCCTGGGCAAATGAATTTTTCAGCAATTGTTCCAGACGGAATTCGAGGTGGATTAGGATACTCAACATTTATTCCAAGAAGTGATGGCACTATGATTAGAGATTTTATTTTTTCAGAAGATGTTGCAGATCTATATATGCGTATTTCTAAAGAATTATCATTAAATACAGAAAAGTTAAGGGGGCAAATATTTAATGCAGGAAGTAATGATCCTATAGACATGAAATCTTTACTATCTAAAATCTATAATTCGTTAGGGAATTCGAAGGGTTTAGAGATGATTTTAAACGAAATGAAAGGAAAGGAAACTAAAGGAGAAATACAACATCAGCATATGTCATTTGATAAAGTTTTTGAATATTTTGATTGGAAACCAGAAAATTCTATTGATGTTGGAATTAATAAAAGTATTAGTTGGTATAATAAAATTTTAAGCAAAATATAATTAAATATGTTAAAAAATAACACATTACTTATAACGGGAGGAACAGGCTCTTTTGGAAACGCTATTTTAGAACGTTTTTTAAAAACAGACCATTTTAATGAAATTAGAATTTTTAGTAGAGACGAAAAAAAACAAAATGATATGCGTTTCAACTATAACAACAATAAATTAAAGTTTTATATAGGTGATATTAGAGATTATAAAAGCATAGATAAAGCAATGTCTGGAGTCGATTATGTTTTTAATGCTGCGGCACTAAAACAGGTTCCTTCTTGCGAATTTTTTCCAATGGAAGCTACTAAAACTAATGTTTTAGGAACTCAAAACGTCATAGATTCAGCAATTTTTCATAAGGTTAAAAAAGTGATTTGTTTAAGTACAGATAAGGCAGCATATCCAATTAATGCTATGGGAATATCTAAAGCTTTGATGGAAAAAGTAGCAATTGCATCTTCTAGGAACTCAACTCAAACTGTAGTTTGCTTAACACGATACGGTAATGTCATGGCATCTAGAGGTTCAGTAATACCACTATTTGTAAATCAAATTAAAAATAACAAACCATTAACTATAACAGACCCAAAAATGACTAGATTTTTAATGTCATTAGAAAATGCTGTAGAATTAGTTTTATTTGCATTTAAACATGGGAACCCAGGGGATTTATTTGTTAATAAGGCTCCAGCTGGTACAGTTTTTGATTTAGCAAAATCTATTTTAAAACTTTGTGATGCGAAAAATGAAATTAAAATTATAGGAACGCGCCACGGAGAAAAAGTATATGAAACACTATGTACAAGAGAAGAAATGTTAAAAGCAGAAGACATGGGAGATTTTTATAGAATACCAGCTGACAATAGAGATTTAAACTACAATCAATTTTATTCAGAAGGCAAGGATGTAGAAGGTTTTGAAGATTATAATTCTAGCAATACAAATCAGTTGAATATTAATGAAATGTATAATTTGTTAAGAAATTTACCATTCATAAAATCCGAAGTTTTTAATGAGTCTATCTAATTTAAATTATTCTTAGTGAAAAAAGTTTGTATTACGGGACAAAATGGTTTTATAGGAAAACACTTGGTTAATAACTTAAGATTATCTCCAGAAAAATATAGTATTAAAAATTTTGAAAATATTTTTTTTAATGATAAAATTAAATTAGAAAACTGTGTAAAAGATTGTGATGTTATAATTCACTTAGCAGCTTTAAATAGACATATTGATGATAAAATCATTTATCAAAAAAATGTATTATTAGTTGAAAAATTGATTAATGCACTGATTATTACAAATTCTAAAGCTCAAGTAATAATGTCGTCATCTGTCCAAGAGCTAGAAAATAATCCTTATGGAAAATCAAAAAAAGTTGGACGGAAAAAGTTTGAGGAGTGGTCAAAAAAATTTAATAAAAATTTTGTAGGCATGTTGATTCCAAATGTTTTCGGTCCATTTGGTTTGCCAAATTATAATTCTGTTGTATCAACTTTTTGTCATAATTTAATCAACAATGAAAGTCTATTTATTCAAAATGATAAAAACATTAATTTAATTTATATTGATCAGGTTGTAGATGAGATTAAAAGCTCAATTGATAATAAAACTAATAATGCGATTTATAATTTAAAACCATTAAAAGTTTTAAAAGTATCAGAACTGTCAAAGAGATTGAAAAAGTTTAAACAAATTTATATTAAAGAAGGAAATATACCAGACTTATCAAATTATTTTGACTTAGTACTTTTCAATACTTTTAGAAGCTATATAAATCATGAAGATTTTTTCCCCAAAAGAATGTTATTACATTCTGATTATAGAGGAACTTTTTTAGAAATCATTAGGTTTAATTCTGGTGGGCAGTTTTCTTTCTCAACTACAAAAGCAGGAGTTGTTAGAGGAAATCATTTTCATACTCGAAAAATAGAAAGATTTTCTGTTATTAAAGGAAAAGCTCTAGTTCAGTTAAGGAAAATTGGATCCAGCGAAATTTTGAATTTTTATTTAGATGGAATTAAACCCAGCTATATAGATATTCCTGTATGGTTTACTCATAATATTTTGAACATAGGAAAAGAAGAATTGTGTACTGTTTTTTGGATTAATGAGGCATATAATGAAAATGATACCGATACATTTAATGAGAATGTTTAATTTTGTATGAAATGAGAAAATTAAAAGTTGTAACAGTTGTAGGAACTCGCCCTGAAATCATCAGACTCTCTAGAGTCCTTTATGCTTTAGATAATAGTTCCTCTATTGAACATATAACTATACATACAGGTCAAAATTATGATTATGAGCTTAATGAAATATTTTATAAAGAGTTAGGAATTAAAAAACCTAAATATTTTTTAAAAGCTGCTGGAAATTCGCCAATAGAAACCATTGGGAATATATTAATAAAAATAGATCCTTTATTAGAAGAAATTAAACCAGATGCTTTTTTAGTATTAGGTGACACAAATAGTTGTTTGTGTGCAATTCCAGCTAAAAAAAGAAAAATACCAATTTTTCATATGGAAGCTGGAAATAGATGTTTTGACCAAAGAGTTCCAGAAGAAACGAATAGAAAAATTGTTGATCATATCTCAGATGTAAATTTAACATATAGTGATATTGCAAGAGAGTATTTATTATCAGAGGGTTTCCCGCCAGATAGAATAATAAAAATAGGTTCACCAATGTTTGAAGTTTTGAATTTTTATAAAAGAGGTATAAAAAACTCCTCAATAATCGAAACTTTGAGTTTAATAAAAAATAAATATTTTTTGATTTCAGCTCATAGAGAGGAAAATATAGATAATGACACTAATTTTAAAAATCTTATTGGAAGTTTAAATATAATTTCGGAAAATTATAAAGATTTCCCAATTATTGTAAGCACTCACCCTAGAACTAAAAATAAAATAGAATCGATGAACTTAGAAATTAGCTCTAAAATAAAATTTTTAAAACCATTTGGATTTTTAGATTATAATGCTTTACAATTAAATTCTTACGCTGTTTTATCAGATAGTGGAACTATCTCAGAGGAATCATCTATTTTAAATTTCAGAGCTCTAAATATCAGAGAATGTCATGAAAGACCTGAAGCAATGGAAGAAGCCGTTGTAATGATGGTTGGTTTAACTCCAGATAAAATTATGCAAGGACTACATCACTTAGAAAATAATTTAATTTTAAATGAGTCTAGTATTCAAAAGGTTAAAGATTATTCATATCCGAATATCTCTGAAAAAGTTGTAAGAATTATAATTAGTTACACTGATTATATTAACAGAAATGTTTGGAAAAAGTAATTTTTTCTAATTTATTTTCAATAATGTTTATAAAAAATAATCCCAATAAAAAAATATGGATAATTACAGAGCTATTTTATCCTGATGAAACAGCAACAGCATATATATTTACTCGAATTGCTAATCATCTTTCCAAAAAATATAAGATAAATATTATAACTGGACCTAAATTTTATGATAAGGACAAGATAAATTTTTTTGATAAAAAAAAATTATCAACAGAAATAAAAATACATAGGTTTTATGAATTTAGAATAAATAAAAACTCATTATTTGACAGATTTTTTAAGCATATTTTTTTAAGTTTTTGGATGTCTTATATGTTATTTAAAAAAATAAAAAAAAATGAGACGGTTATTTCTGCTACTAATCCAGGTTTTTTAATAATAATATTATCTTTTCTAAAAAAAATTAAAACTTTTAATTTAAATGTTTTGATTCACGATGTATTCCCTGAAAATACACTTCCAGCTAATGTTTTTAAAAATAATAGAAATATATTCTACAGAGTTATAAAAATAATCTTTGATAAAGCATATGCCTCTTCGGATCACTTAATAGTTCTGGGAAGAGATATGAAAACAATAATGTTGTCAAAAACACAACCATATAATAATAAATTAAAAATTTCTGTAGTTCCAAACTGGTCTAAGTTTAATGAACGTATAATGGATTCTAATAATATTAATTCAAAAAACAACAAGACATCCATTTTATATGCTGGTAATATTGGACGAGTTCAAGGATTGTTTGAGGTTTTTAATGCTTTTAAGTGTTCCGAAAATGGCAATATAAAAATAGATGTTTTTGGCTCTGGATCATCAAAAAATAAGCTTTTAAACTACATTAAAACAAATAAAATTTCCAATATTTTTTTCAACGGAAGTTATTCCAGAAATGAGGAAAGCAAAATTTTAAATAGTTGTGATATTGCATTAGTTTCCTTAGCCAATGGAATGTATGGCTTGGGAGTTCCATCAAAAACATATAATATTCTTTCTAATGGAAAGCCAATTTTATTTATTGGAGATCCTAAATCAGAGGTTTCTTTACTTATTAATGAATTTAACATAGGTTGGTCGTTAGATGTGTCCAAAAATAATGACATTATAAATTTTTTTAATAAACTAAATTCTATAGATAAAAATGTATTAATTAAAA
>ENA-OSJC01001044-OSJC01001044.1-marine-metagenome-genome-assembly--contig:-NODE-1044-length-24137-cov-14.007107_pt1 | contig 24137 bp, 17 predicted proteins | sample MGYA00237885_ERZ534234 | MGnify/ENA primary metagenome ERZ534234 (study PRJEB26413, sample SAMN06343907) | marine metagenome | isolation source: coastal waters | place: Atlantic Ocean: West Antarctic... | reverse complement strand
GTTCAAGATGCCATGTTCAAAGCTTTCGAGCTGCCGACAAAAGATAAACGCAAACGATTCAAAAGCAATCTCGATACAATGATCAATGCGTGGGAAGGCAATCCCATTCTTGCGGATGATGAAGAACCGATATTTCTTGCACCTTTACCTGTCCAGAAACCATACCCTCCGATTTGGGTAGCGGCTTTTGGTCCTCTGGCGCTGAAACAAGCAGGCAATCTAGGCATGCCCTATCTCGCATCACCGGTCGAGACACTCGAGACGTTAGTTGCAAACTACCAACATCATCAACAGGTTGCCTTAGATGCGGGGCATAATCATATTGATACCATTCCTATCATGAGAACTGCATTTATCACCGACAACCAAAAATTAGCCAACGACGTTAAAGAGGCGCTGACAGGAGGCCCTGGACATAACATGCGGGATGCTGAGGCGAGTATTGACGAATGGACCATTATCGGCGATCAATATTATGTGAAAGACAAGGTCCAACAGTACGTCGAGAAACTAAGCATGACGCACTTGATCGTCCGCGGGCGCATGCCTCAAGTATCCGATAAAGATCAACTCGCCAGCCACGAAGCACTGCTGCGCCTCGCCGGTTAACGTGACTAATCAACTATTTTAATTAGCTGTCCCGGTTCGGGTTCACCATTCGGGTACAAACCGTTCATTACCCTTAGTTTGTCCAATGCATAATTAGTAATCGGTGACTGCTCTGCCAGCGACGCCATCGTCGTACCCTCTTCTGCGCGCACGACCTGAATCTTTGGCACTTTTGCAACCTTACGATCGTCTGAATCCATCACATCAAAACTAAAAATGGTGGCAATGAAATCTCGGTCCGAAGCGATTTTCTTTAAGTCGAACTGACCTGACCCCGCCAAGATATATACAAGCCGCTTACGCGTATCCGTCAACATCGCAAGTCTAGTTGGTCTTGGCCCATAGGGTGAATCCGCTCGGTCGGCGATACCAAGAAAGCCAGGCATTTTTGAAATCGTGACTTCACGCCCCTCTCTAATATTATATCCAAGGCTTTTCTCAAGGTAGTCTCTTGGTTTGACATTCTTTGCCATTCTAGAGGTCTGAAGCACGAATGCAGCATCGGCCGTCACGGACAAGGCCTGGATGCCTCTGTCGGTAGGTTCAATTCGCCAACCCTGCGGAAATGTTAGTTTGATTCCGAGTTTCGGATGATAGAAGGTGCTTTTCCTCACTACTCCCACCTGTCGCGAGCTACCGTACGCCATGCCGTTGAGTTGTTGTAAAAATTCATCAGCCTGAATGAATTCGTCATAATCAACCACCAACTTAGACGACTCACGAACCGCTTCTTTATAGCGTGTATCGTGATCAGGATGGGTCGATAGAAAACCGTGATAGACCCTCGGTTCTCGCTTCTCAATCTTAGCCTGTGCCATTTCGATGCGATCTTTCGACTTTAAAATTTCGATTGTCTTCAACATAGCCTCTGGCGAGTAGCCTGCTTTCGCCATGTATTGCGCACCAACCTGATCGGCCTCTAATTCAAACTCTCTGCTAAACCCCAACAATAAAACGCCGCCAAACATATCACCTATTTGATAGATGCCCGGCGTCCCTGTTGCAATGGCCGCCACTTGGCTCGCAACATCTAACATTTTCCCTCTGGACTGAGATCGGAACGTATGCCGCTCCGTTATATGCGCGACCTCATGGCCTAGGACCGCGGCAAGTTCCGATTCTGAATTCATATGCATGAGCATTCCCCTTGTCACGTAGACATATCCACCAGGAACCGCGAAAGCATTAATCATGTCATCGTTCAAAATAGTGAAATGGTATTCAAGCTCCGGTCGAGAACTTTGCGCGGCAACACGCTTACCCACCATTTCGATATAATTTTGTAATTCCTTGTCCCTGTAAACACCAAACTGGGCAATGATTTTCTTATGCTGCTCTGCACCTAGCTTTAGTTCTTCTTCGAGACTAATGGCGAAAACAGAATTGGAGCCAAAAAAAATGACAATAAGCAGTAGACCCAAGGTTCTGCTTTTCACATCTCTGACGAATGACACTTTATTTAATAGCCTTGCTAACATTAGATCCTTTGCAATCATGCTTGTGTTCTAAAAAAAGATGTAGCCCCACGAAGTTGCTACTCGCGTTGAAACAGCTGCCGACTAGTATCTCTGACATCTAAATGTCCATCTTAATGTCCCACATCGAGATTGCCACGCTGATACTAAGAATTATTGGATTATAGGTCGAACTCAGTCTTGACTATATAGACCGCATTTGGCCCAATAAAGTTCGTTTAGGTTTCTGTCGATCGAAACCTCACCGTCGGTCACTCTATCACTGGCCAGCGATTTACACTGACAATGCTCTGGTCAATAATGACAACCCACGAAGCTGGACAATGCCCGATGTCAAAACCCACAGCGCCACTTGTAGGATTAATCATCTTCTTATTAGCGTTCTGCGCGCCACTTGTTAGTGCACAGCCATTAGCATCAGACATCTTGCGTGAAATGGACAATACACAGCCGTTGAATTATTCACTAGAAAGTATAGACGATCAGGATATCGGCAATGATCTAGACGCGGTTGGGCGTCTTCACGAGATGAATGGTAACTATGGGCTGGCTATCGACAACTATTTGAAATTTGCGCTCGCTGTAGAGGCCCGCCAAGGCAACTACTCGCCAATACTCATAGAATCAATGATTGGTCTGACACGAAGTTATCAGGCATTGGGGGATTACGCCAAAGCGACCGAATATGGCGCAAGAGCCCAACATCTAACCCATAGAGAAGAAGGTGTTTATTCCCTACGCCAAATTGAAATCATCGACCTGATGACAGATGCTTCTCTTGCCCAAGGAAATGCTGAACAAGCCGACAAGACTCAGAAGTTTTCACTTTTTATTGCACAGCATCATTTCGGCGATTACAGCCTCGATGCTATTCCAGCGCTCAACAAACTGGGACAATGGTATGTGGATTCAGGTCAATTTACCCGCGCAGACAAACTCTTAAACGTACAAGCTGAGATCGTCACCAACGTCGCAGGACCGCTCGACCCGCATCATTTACCGATTATCATCGAACGGGCAAAATTAAAGCGCCTGCGCCGAATCTGCTGTAGTCACATCGTGATGCAGACGGCCCTTGCGGTACTCCAGCACAACGCTAATCTACCCGCTGACGTTCGCATTGCGACCTATCTCGCGCTTGGCGATAGCTTCACTGATCAAGGCAAGACGATTACCGCTGCCGACTATTACCGGCAAGCGTGGCAACTCATGGATGAGTCAGAGCAGACTGCCCTTTCTGAGCCGAAGAGCATCGCAATGAGTCGTGCACTTATATCCCGAAGAGGTAAAGACCCAAGACTTTTTATGCCCGAGAAGGATCGATTTGGCAATACTAATTTTTCACCGATTTCCGCTCAGGAACAGCTCATACTTGAGACATTACCGCCACAAAGCTTCACGTTGCCTTTAGCGGATAATCTCTACACCATGGCGCTTAGGGACAAGGGGCAATATTCGCACTATGAAAAAACAGAAAAAGTGTATCGAGTCGTCGGTCACCCCTATCGATTTGTGCACCGACAGATTATTAACATCTTGCCGTTCAGTTTCCAAAATGACAGCGGTCTCAGTCAACTGGTTGTCGACTTAAGCTTTACCGTCGGCAGCCGCGGTGACCTTTATGATATTGAAATATTAACACCACAAATCCCATCCAAGATGCGAAACTTATTGCGGGAAACGTTAAGACGGTCGGTGTATCGTCCAGCTATACGCAACGGTGAACCTGTTGAGACAAAAGACGTGCGCATCAAGCAGACGTTTAAAACCTAAAGACTGGACATAAGGACAGGAAATTCAGATATATTGACTCGTTGCACTGAGAAAATCTTTTTAAATTGATAACTCGCTAGACGGATAGAACTGCTCGAAAAAAAACGACAAAACTTGAACCCTGAAAACTACGCTTTAAACTATGATAAGAAAGCTCATTCAAGGACTAATCATTCTCGCAACCACAAGTCCTGTGTTTGCCACCAATGCAATCTATAAAGATATTGCGTTTCAAGATCCCGCGCTAACAACACTACAACAGACCTTGCTACAACAGTTACGCGATGAGGAACTGATTGGCGCCGGCGAGACGGCTAATGACATGGTTGAACTGGTTTCCCGTGACTTCGACGTCGATAGCCTGAACTACGCAAAAGTATTAACAAACTCAGCACTGATCGACTGGAAGCTTGACCGACCTGAACCTGCACTTGCCTCCCTGCGACTGGCCATTGTCCATACAGAAAGTATTAGTCCGTTTCATTCAGCGCTTTTTGAAATGCTGATTGCGGAAGCGGTTATCGAGCATAAAACCGGCTATTTGGAATACGCCGCTGACACCTATAGACAGGCGCAGCATATCTCACATCGGATCGACGGCGTTTATACCCAGCTGCAGATACCCGTCATCGACGCTTTAACAGAAATTCATATCAGAACGAACAAGCCGTATCAGGCTGACCAAGAGCAGAGACTGAAATTAAAAGTCATCGAACAGGCCTTTGGGCCTGATGACGAAGCAATCATCCCAACACTCACCAAACTAGGCGCCTACTTCGCCGTTCGAGGTCACTCATTTAATGTCAACGTGAACTCTCAGACTCGACTGTATCGAGATAGTCTATTTCGCGATGCCATCAACATGTTTGATCGTTCGCTCGCGATCCTCGAGGACAATTACGGCGAGGCAGATTTACGATTAGTCGGTCCGCTGATCGAAATGTCGAAAGTGCGCTTTCTGCAGGGTTCATCAAGAACTCAGGCGGAAGAGGCCATGCAGCGAGCCTACGCTATCGTAAGCAATCACCCCAGTTCAGATGCTGCAGACGTCGCCAATGCGCTGGTTAAACTAGCCGATACCTACACGCTCACCTCTGATACGAGAAATGTGCCAACCTATGAAGCCGCTTGGGCGTTACTTGCCGACACGCCAGAAAACGAGCAACTTCGTTATCAATTATTTAGTATCCCAAAGCGACTTTATCCCGACAAAACACTGCAACCGGTGTTAGCGAGACAACCGGTAACCGTGCCGTTCGGCGAGGAGCTATTTGTAGAACTCGAGTATTCGGTCAATCCAACAGGCCGTGTCTCCGAAGCCAAAATTATCGACAGCAACGTTCCGAATGAGCAGAGAAAGCTCTATCGCAGCTACATTTCCACCTTAAAATATCGTCCGAGGATGGCAGAAGGTAGCCCTGTTAAAACGCAAGGCTTAGGTTTGAGACAAACTTATAAGGTACTACAGAGCGCGCCCAGTCTTTCAGAAACTGTGCCGCCAGGCGAAGACTAGCCCTCGGCCTGAAGAAACTCTTTAAGTTGCAGCGCAAGTGCTTTGCAAGCGGCATTTCCCGGTCTGGCCATAATGGGAATCGGTAGCACTAAACCGGCAATATAGGAGGTCCCGGAAGCATCAGCGCTGATCTCTCCCGCTGTCGTTAGGTTTTGCAAATCCCAGATAGCCGCTTCGTAGGACGCATCTTCTTCCCAGTAAGTGACACCAAAACAACCACCACCCACGGTACTCACCGTACAACTGAAACTACCTCCACGGTCGGTGGTAATGGTATCGCCATCAATCCACGCAATATATCGAACATTGTTTTCGTCGATTCTTTGCTGGACCCCAGGCTGAGCAAAAAGGCGAGCGAGATCATCACTGCTATCGGGCGCCGTTCTAGGTTCAAACCAGGGATAGAGCTGATCTTTAAATTCAGCTTCGCTCATCAAGCGGATCGGTGTTCGACCGCCACTCAGCGCATCCGACAGACAATCTGTAAAGCTTTCTTCAGTTTCTCTCTCGCTATAACTCGTGCGACTCAGTATCACTAAAGATTCTTCCGTCGTCATACCCGTTGTCGCGGTTCTCGATTGTTGAATTCTGGCGCTGGCACAACCCATCAAGAGCATCGTCATAAGGATGACCTGCAGTTGGGCTTTGTATACTTTGGCGACGCTTAACATGTTTCTTTTTGTCTCTAAAGGATCATCAAAAAGATAACCTAAATGGTCCAGAAGTTATATGGCTCAAATGATCAGTCCAGATTTCTTTGTTTTAACCATTCTATGATCGCCGGTTGATGACGCAATTCAACCGCAATCTGTTGGCCCCCGTCTCGAATAGCCAGCATGGTTGCATCACCAACGGCATCACCCGCCGTAAAGGAGTTTCCTTCACTCTTGCCGTAACCGACAACTTCGTATTTGGCGACACGTTGATTTTGTTTGCCTAGTACGAGCACCTGATAGCGTATGGAAACTGAATAAAATGGCAGAACGCCGATTTTGGGCGTCAAAAAACCATATTCATCAATCGTAGGTATAATCAGCCCATCGAATTGGACCTGCTGCTCGGGCGTCAATTCAGGGCTGTCGACTTCCGTCACTGAACTGAACATGGCATTGGAGAGATTCCTGAAAAACTCGAGGTTCTTCTCGCCTAAATTAATAATCCAAGTGCCCTCCGTATCTAATTCTTCGGTATGAACGAACGTTTTGAAATTTTCATCGTAATAGACAGCGACTTTCGCCGGAATTTTGGCAACTAAGGGCGTCGGTACCGAGCCTTCAACTTGCACATTAGTGGTGCATGAAATCATCAAACCTAGTGTTAATAAGCTTATCAGCAGTTTCATCACGGCCATTGTACTTCTCAATCTGTTACTCCTGCGTTCACTGCTAACGGCGTTATATTCGTCCCAAACTAACAGGCACTTTCGATCATTCGATAAAAGACGGATCAATATCACGACCCGTCAGAACATTTCACCACTATTACGGTTCAAATACAGTAGCAAACAATAAGAAAATTACCATGACGATTCAGGTAAACTTCAGCTTTGTTAGTGAATAATGAAAAGGCGTCTGTTTGTGGGGCTCTCGCGCAATATAGGACCCAAAAAATGACAATGGTTTTAAATAAAGTGATCAGACTCATCGGACTAAATGTTGACGCACGTACAACATAACGTCAGCGCTGGGCTATTTTTGATACGTTGACACACGAGGTTTCAGCTAAAGGTCTATGATCGGCAGAAATTAACCTCGGCAGATGATAGTCTCGAATCGTATTTGGAGATCAATTCACGGTTAAAAAAAATACGCCGATCGTTTACGGCAATCGATAACAAGCCAATAAGGAGAATTACACGAAATGAGATCAACCACTGTCATGATAATCTTAGGTTGTCTCTTGCTTGTCCAAGGCTGCAAGTCGCCGCCGTCGCGAACACCGCCGCCAACACCGCCACCTTCTTCGTCACCTTCAAGCAGTCCACCTAGCAGTCCCAGCTCACCATCGAGACCGACGCCACCGACATCTTCACCGAGCAGTCCCTCGAAGCCTTCTCCATCGAACCCTAGTCAGTCTCAGCAGAAAAAGAGTTCTTCTCAGCAGAGCTCTTCAAAGCAAAGCCCTGCTAAAGAAAGCTCGTCTAAAAAAAGCTCGTCGGAATCCCAAAGTTCAAGTGAGTCTTCTAGCCAGCAATCATCAGAACAGTCTTCACAACAGCAGCAGTCCGGCAGCGAACAACCCCCCAGCCAGCAGGGTGAGTCATCACAAGACAGACAACAGCGCACACAAGCAGGCACAGACCTTCAAGCGGCCGGTGAAGACGTGGCAAGTGTTGCAGATCTGCTGGGCGATGCTCAGTCACAAACGGCTAACGATGGCAGTACGCAACCCGAATCGGATTCAAATGAATCCGGCAGTGAACCCGAAGATCCACTCATTCCCAAAATGGAACCAACCGACAGTCAAAGCGACGAACTCGTCTTTGATGAATCGAGCGCGAATGACCAACAAGTCGACGGTGATTCAGTGCAACAGGGTAGTGAAGGTCAGCAAAATGAGACCATGGCTCAGAGCCAAGGCGACGCCGCTGCCGGCGATGAAATGATGCCCGGCGGAGATTCAGGATCGATGCCAAATACATCGGGTAACCCTGCTGATGCTAAGTCAGACTCTGGTTCGGGTAGTGATTCAATGAACGACACCGCCGCTCAAGAAAATGCTGATGGTGGCTTATCGGAAGATATTGCGGCGGCTCAAGAGGCGCTCGAACAAGCGGGTATCGCACTTCAGGCCGCAGGCGAAGCTGTCTCTGGCGCTGAAACAGATGCGGAACTTCAGCAGGCTGAGGATCTTCTTGCTGACGCGAGAGTCGGAATACTTATTGCTGAACAAGCGCTATCCGACATTGATGCGCAACATAGTGGTGATGGCAGCGAACTTAGAGCGCGCGCTAATGACGCTTTAGGCGATGCCAACGTACAATTGGTGATTGCAACCCAAGCAGTTCTCAATGCGCGAACGGGTATGCCAGATTATGAGGGTACAGAACTTCCGAGTGGTACCCAGGTTGTTGTGGTTGGCGAACTTGGCACATTGGATGACGAATTAAATGAATCACTCATCATATTCGATGATCAGATTGAAACCGCTCGCGCCATCATTATCAATTCCTCTGCGCCACCCATTTCAGAATCGACCAAAAACAGACTCCCTGGCAGCAAAGGACAAGGTCTCGTTTTAGTGACGGGTGATGGTCCGCCAGATGAAAGTCCACAAACAGACGGTAGCGCTCAACCTTCTGTTGTTACGAGCACTGTACCCGGCAACAAAGACGAACAGACTGTCGCAAGTGCGACCCCAGACGATATACCCAGTGCACAGGGCGATGATATTGTTGCCCAACAGCTCAGAGAAGCGGCTATCGATGAAACGGATCCAGAATTGAAAGCGAAACTTTGGGAAGAATATAAAAGATATAAGGAAGGACTCTAAATCAACATGACTAGATCGCTTTTTGCAAACAGCGCATTTTGCCAAACTGTCGATTCGATTCGACTTGCTTTTACACGTTCAATTGGCAATCAACGGACAGGTCAACACTGCGCCACTAGGCTCATAATGTTAAGCAGTTTGCTGCTCACACTTGCTGGCTGTGGCAGTACCGAAGTTATCAAAGCGAACTCTACGCCGGCGATCCAAGCTCAAGTCGAACTACCTGAGCACCTTTATATGGACATTGGAATTCTGCCTCTGGATCCCAACATCCCCGCAACGGAAAAAGAACAAACCAAAAAGTTCGTGGTCCCCGATGTACGAAGGGCTGAATCACAATTTATCGCTTATCATATGAAGGACACGCTCGAACAAACAGGTAATTGGGGCGCTGTTCGGGTAACACCCAATGTTTCGGAAGCGGTTGATTTAGTTGTCTCTGGAATGATTCTTATATCCAACGGCGAAACACTGAAACTTAGGTTGAAGGCGAGCGACTCAACCGGCAAGGTCTGGGTCAGCAAAGAGTACAAAGATCTCGCCAGTAAGTACTCCTACAAAGGCATTAATGAAGACCCCTTTCAGGATCTGTATAACGATTTTGCCAACGACTTATTACGCTTTCGTGAATCCCTATCGGAGGAAAAAATAGAGAGGATACGACAAACCTCATCACTTATTTTTGCTAAGAGTTTGGCGCCGGGTGCATTTGGCCAATACTTGAAAGTCTCTCGAAGCGGTCAGACAAGCATTACACAGTTGCCCGCGGATCAAGATCGCATGCTTAGCCGCGTCACCAAAATCAAGGAAAGAGAGTATTTGTTTGTTGATACGCTCGATGAGTACTACGGCCAGTTTTATCGCGACATGAAAGAAAGTTACGATGAATGGCGGTTTGCGACTTACGAAGAGGCGTTGAGCTTGAAAGAAATGCAGCGTCAAAGTACCGCCCGACTTATCACGGGAGGTCTGCTCATCGCCGGCGGCATATATGCGGGATCAGAAAGCGGCACCTATGCAGGTGATGTTGCGGCCGCAGGTGCGGTTATTGGTGGTATCGCAGCGGTCAAGTCAGGCTTGGATAAACGACGCGAAGCTGAGATACATGCCGAGTCACTACGTGAGCTAAGCCAATCCCTCGGATCAGAAATTACACCCTATGTCCTCGATGTTGAAGGCCGCACAATCGAACTCACCGGCACCGCAGATGCTCAATACGAGCAATGGAGAGGTATATTGCAAGAGATCTATGTCGCCGAAACAGGGAACGCATCTGAAAACAAGGTAGAATAGATCCTGAAAATCGTTGTCTTAGTGTTACCTTATTTATGATTCTCTACCTATGAGTAATTTATTTGTTGCGGGCCAGATAGTTGCTGGCCAATTCCGCTTAGTTGAGAAGCTGTCAGAGACGCCGTTGAAGTCTACCTGGCGAGCAGAGTATCAGGCATCCGATGAACCGCCAGTCATGGCAGAAATCTTTGGTCCGAAACTCTCATACGATCAAAGAGACGCCCTGCTTTCAAGAACGCGTCAGCTCACGAATCTCCTCCATGAAAATATCGTTAGGCTTTATCCTCAATCAGATCACCTAGACGAACAACACACGGTGTTGATATCGAAATTTCAGTTTGATGTTGAAAGCTACCCTGCTATCGCGCCCTTTCAAGGTGCCTGGCCTTATATTCGACAAATTGCCAGAGCAGTTGAGTATACCCACGAACTGGGTTTCGCCCATGGTTTCATCGGTCCCAACAGCATACTGATTGATTCGAATCGACGCGCATACCTGCGAGGTTTTACGACACCAGCACAATCAATCCTGAAAGATGAGGCCTACAGAAGCCCTCAGATTAAACAGGGGCACGACCGTGTTCGTCAGGATGACATTTATTCTCTAGGACAATTACTCTTCATTAGTCTCACAGGGGAATCTTTCAAACAGGGCGATTCCACCGCCAAGTTACTCATACCCACTGACGCTAAGCAGATCCTCATTAGCATGATGAGCGAGTCCCCGTTTGATCGCCCTACGGATATATCAATCATCATCAGTACATTTGACAGATTGCACTCTGGCAACGGTAATCTGACTGCAAATCCAGAAAATACAGAATCAAACGCAAAAGACCCGTCAAGGCGAGCAATACCTTCACAAGAACAGATACCCCTGCAAAAATTACCGAGAGAACGCAACACGATCTCCTCAACTATCGTCATCGCTTCTCTCGCTATCATTGTGGTATTAGCATTTGTCGTATTCTTTATACTCCCGCTGGCAAACGTTGAACCCTCGCAATCGAGGCAAGGCGCTGGGGACAAAGCCATCAAAAACACAAGCAACAACACAGACAGAACACTAACCACAGCCGAAATTGAAGCAGCAAATACAGGCCGGGTGATTGCGCCGTTGGAACAAGCAAAAATTCAGAAACGCAAACAAGCCGCTGAAACAGTTGCATCCTCCCTACTACGTTTACAAATAGAGTTAGAAGATCTTGGCGGACAGCTATGGGCAAAAGCCGCATACGATCAGGTCACAGTCATAGGCAACCTCGGCGACGACGCCTATAGGAACCAAAATTACGAAACAGCAATCGAAAAGTACTCACAGGCTATCGCAGTGCTTGAAGCATCGCTGCAAAAAGTCGATGCAATTTTTCAAACAAATCTCGACACCGGTAATCAGGCCCTCATCGACGGCGATGCAGAAAAGGCAATACAAGCATTCATGATCCTTGTCGCCATCAAACCCGATAGCCTAGAATTACAGGCCTCCCTGAGACGTGCGAATAATCTTCGCGAAGTTATGCAACTAGCGGCGACAGCCAACGCAGAAGAGAAAAATGGCGAGCTACAAACCGCACTGCGTCTTTATCAACAAGCCTATCAACTGGACGCCAACTGGACCGTTGCAAAAACAGGCGTTGCACGTATTCAAAAAACCATCCGCTTGAATCGCTTCAACGATAAGATGTCTGACGCTTTTACCGCGTTGAATAGCAAAGAATATGCCGCTGCCCGCGACGCGTTTGCCGCCGCCCTATCGTTGCAACCTAACTCAACCGCACCAAACGATGGGCTCCAACAGGTCGCACTCGCAATGCTGCAGGATTCAATTGAATCCCATATGACAGCCGCCGTTGCGCATATCAAGACTGAAAACTGGGCTGATGCGAAGACGCAATACGAAGCCGTACTTGCGCTCTCCCCCGGCACAACACAAGCCTCTGACGCTCTCAAACGGGTCGAGAAGCGTATTGAGATTCAACGTACGCTGGATCAGTTCATCAACCAACCCGAATTAATGATGGCTGACGATCAATTGCAGGCAGCGAAGGACCTTACTTTGCAAGCTGCAAGGATTCGCGATAGAGGACCTGAATTAAAAGATCGCATTCGAAAACTTTCTCATCTGGTTTCATTAGCCCGCATTCCAGTGACCCTCACCATCAACTCGGATAACAGAACCAGTGTGACGATATTCAGGCAGGGTAACTTCGGTAAATTTGAAGAGACGTCGCTCGCGCTCTTCCCAGGAGTTCATACCATTGTCGGCAAACGAAACGGCTATCGAGACGTGCAACAGGATATTACAATTAAGGGCACTGAGCGTGCACTGTCGATCGATATTCGCTGCTCTGAGAAAATCCGTTAATGGATTCAAAATAGGCGCGATAAATAGATCAACAAAAATGCGCAATAGTTCAGTAAACGATTCGCGCCACATCATCGATAGAGAATGATTGACGACGTAATCTAAAAGCACGGTCGAAACATTTCCCCGCTGAAGAAGCAGGAGAGGCAACAGACAAGTGAGAAAAGAGACAGCAATGCGATGACCGAAGAATTTGACCACGACATTATTGAAGCCGTACCCTTCGAGCGAGCAGAAGCTAATCTGCAGCGACGCAGGCTCAAGTTTTTTTCAGTTCCTACCGCGATCGGTACTGTCTTTTTAATACTCGCTGTCGCAGCCGCATTCATGTTCCTTGCTAGAGCAGTTCGTGTGGACATCAACCCAACGGCAGACACGTTTCGGTTCACCAGCGGTTTCAGCTACAAGTTGGGTGACAGATATCTCATGCTTTCCGGTGATTACCAGTTCACCGCGGGTAAACAGGGTTACCACATCCTTGAGTCAACGCTAACGGTAGGTGATTCTGCCGATCAAAACTTCACATTTGACCTAGTAAAACTCCCCGGCATTCTTTCAATAAGCACTAACCCTGAAGTTAACGCTGAAGTGTTCATCGACCAAAAGCCCGTTGGTACTACCCCTGTTACGCTGCCCGACATCAGCGCCGGCTTACACGACATCACGTTTCGAGCCGCACGCTATCTCGACTTCAATACTGAAATTGACGTTGAAGGTATGTTGCAAGAACAAAGTTTGTTAGCGGAACTTAAACCCGCGTGGGCAATGATCAACATCAGCACTAAACCGACACAGGCGGAAATCTATCTGGATGACACCCTTGTGGGTGCAACCAACAGCGACATAGAGGTGTTGCAAGGTGACCATGCGATCACTTTAAAAAAGAAAGGCTATAAATCCTGGCAATCGACTATCACAACGCTCGCTGGCGTTGATCAAGTTATCCAGCTTGTCGTGTTAGAGAAGTCAGATGGCAAGGTTTCCATCAAGAGCTCCCCAACCGGCGCTAATATCAATATCAATAACCGTTACAGGGGCCAAACACCGATGAAGGTCGTATTGGCACCCGGTCGTGATTACGTCCTTCGGCTTTCAAAGGCAGGTTACTACCCTGCCGAAAAAAATCTCAGCCTAAAAGCGGACGAAGATCTGAGCCTTAACCAAGTACTTAAGCCGATTCTAGGTTCAGTGCGATTTTTGATCTCGCCCAAGGACAGCCAACTTTATGTCGATGGAAAACTGATCGCCGATGCGACAAAGCAAATATCGCTGCCGGTTAGTCGACATGACATCCAAATTACAAAACCGGGATATGCTGCCTACAACGAAACCATTACGCCTCAGGCGGGCACCACGCAACAATTTGTGGTGCAACTACAAACCGATGACGAGGCACGCATTGCGGCAATTCCAGCATCAATCGATACCGACGCCGGCATTACCTTGAAGCTAATCCTACCCGGTGAATTTACAATGGGAGCAAGCCGACGCGAACCGGGTCGACGCTCCAACGAAATCTCAAAGACGGTTGAATTGACGCGCCCCTACTATCTGGCGACCACTGAAGTTTCAAATAAGCAATTCAAGTTATTCGATCGGTCACATGATTCAGGTATTTTGGGCCGCGCGTTGCTCTCGGACGCTGACCGGCCTGTCGTCAACGTTTCTTGGGATGACGCTATGGCATTTTGTAATTGGCTCAGTGAAAAATCCGGCCTACCCCTTGCCTACGCGCGCGACAATGGTGTTTGGCAAGCTGTTAAACCAATGAACACAGGCTTTCGTCTACCCACTGAAGCTGAGTGGGTGTGGGCATCCAGATATGCTAGCGGTCCAACACCCACCCGCTTTCCCTGGGGTGACGCAATGCCACCTGTTGAAGTCCACGGAAACTATGCCGATGAATCAGCCTACTCAATGGTTCCGTATACGATCAAGACCTACAACGATACCTTTAGGGGACCCTCCCCGGTGGACCACTTCCCTGCCAATGAATTGGGTATTCATGATCTTGCCGGCAACGTCGCAGAATGGTTACATGACTATTATTCAGTGAAAACCAGCAAGGATAAACTCATAGACCCAACGGGACCCGATCAGGGCGACTACCACGTGATTCGCGGTTCAAGCTACAAACACGGTCGATTTAGTGAACTGCGATGGACCTATCGGGACTACGGCATTGAACCGAGACCCGATGTTGGCTTCAGAATCGCCAGACTTTTAGAAGATTAGGCGGGTTTAAATATGCTAAACAACGTTCAACTGATTTTGTTCGGACTGTTAATATCAATCGGCTTCATCTGCCCTCACTCTAGCCTGGCGGCCGATGCAAACTCGATCAAGGTTGCTGACCCTAGTGTGGAAAGTACAGATAAAGAATCAGACATTGAAAAAGAACTGATTCAGGTCCCGGCCGAGCCTAGTGAGGCAACGAAAAAACGCCGATTTGATTCTTTTGTTCCAAGCGAGCAGATAAGTGCCGATAATGCGGTACCCTTTCCAGTCGACATTTAACGAACACATAACAGGGATTGAATATGAAAAGACAACTACCCGTTGAGTTTATTTATCAGCTCTTCTCTTTATTCGTTGCTGTCATTCTTGTGCATGCCATTTACGTTTCCATTATTAGGCCCAACGCCTCAGCTATCTTGGAAGAGCAGGCTATACAGATAAACTCTAACCCCTCTTATGTGCCTGAACGTTCGGCCTATGTTGTGGTTCGAGATTTCGAACAGGAAACTTGTTTCATATTGATGCTGTGGGCTATGTCGTTGATGGGCTACAAAGCGCTGATGGCGACAAGAGAAAAGAAGGTGATGGAGTTAGATTTAATCCCGCTTAATCAGGGCACCAGCATTCTGCCTGAGGATACCCGGGAGTTTTCCAGGCCCATTCAGGCATTGCCCGAAGAACAACAATCCTTCCTACTCCCTCGGGCGCTGCTTACATCACTACATCGCTTTCGCTCGACTCGCAACATCCAAGATGTCTCTAACGCTGTCACCACCATTTGTGAAAGCGAATCAGACCGCCTCGACTCCGAACTCTCCATGATTCGTTATATTGCATGGGCCATACCATCCATAGGGTTTTTAGGCACGGTTCGCGGTATTGGACAAGCACTCGGTCAGGCCCACCAGGCGGTCCAGGGCGACATTGCAGGTGTCACGCAAGCCTTGGGCGTTGCCTTTAATTCAACATTTGTCGCGCTGCTCATCAGTATTGTCATTATGTTCCTGCTGCATCAACTTCAGCTCACGCAAGAGCGGTTAGTGTTGGACGCCGAAGACTATTGCGACAACCGACTGGTCAGGCATCTACAAACGTAAATTACGACAGGGTTTTGGGTTCATTTTGATTGAATGGATTACATGGCATGAACTGTATGGTCGTCATGGGCCGCATGACAATAAATAGAAATCAGCATAAACAAAACAACCGGAAGGGATAGACACTTGCCAACGGGATTTATTGACCTCAACGACTCTGGAATCGATCAGGCTATTGATGGTCAGGTCATTGCTACGAGCCCTGCCTATGCCGTGCTGGATTCAGGAAAATTGCTTATTGGTCAACCTGCTCTCGAAAGCGCTCGGCTATATCCGCGTTGGACGAACAACCGTTTTTGGCATCAGCTCAATACTGACCCTATACCTAACGCTACGGACTTGATTCGCCATCACGCCGATTTAGCACTGTCCCATCTAGAGGCCTTAGCCGGAGGCTTCCACACGACGTCAGAAGTCCTCATTGCGGTTCCAGGACACTACGGTCGAGCCGAATTAGGACTATTGCTTGGACTTGCGAACTCAACGGACGTGCCTGTGGTTGGGCTTGTGGATTCAGGTCTCATCTCTATCGCCTCGCAGGCGCCAGAGGATCAAGCCTTGTTTCTCGATATCTCCCTGCACAACATTACACTCACTGAATATAAAGTTGATGGTGCGCTAAAGAAAATTAACAATCACCTTATCAGTGAATCGGGTTTGTCGACTCTTTGGGAGCGCTGGGCTAATGCCATTGCAGCGCGTTTTGTACAGACTTCTCGATTCGATCCGATGCACCAAGCAGAAAGTGAACAACAACTCTTTAATCGCTTGCCACTTTGGATTCGAACCCAAGGCGGTGTCGGTCAGTTCGATTTGAATTTCAACGATGCCAATTATTCCGTATCGATTAACCACAGCATTTTAACACCGAGTGTCAGTGGTATTTATGATGAAGTGCGTCAAGGCTTGTCAGCACTGAACCCCGCCGCGACGCTTTATATCTCGCACAGATTCAAGGGATTACCTGGGTTTAACGAACTGCTCAATCAAGCCTCTGTTCGCAACCTAGTGCATCTGTCTCGCGACGCCGCGATAGAGGGTTGCTATAGTTTCAAACAAAAACTGCTGCCGACAAACGACCGAATTGCACACGTCACTGCATTAACCTTAGACAAGCCAACGATTAGTAGCCGCTCATCTGCAGGCAACGGTGCTGCATCCAACAATTTAGACAATGACGACACCGATCTCGTTAGCAGTGAGACTTTTACGCCAGAATCAGCCGCCGCCGAAGAGAAAAAGCAGCCGACGCATTTACTAATCAACCATCACGCCTACCCGATTCAAGAAAAGATGGACTTAGGGAGATTGCTCGAAGATGAATTATTAGTGAATCAAGTCACCTCGGTACCCAACGTCGCAATATGTTCTTTCCAAATCGAAGCAAGCAAATTGACAATCGCGTCCGACAACCCACAGATACACTTGAATGACATGCCGATCAAAGGACTCATGCCAATCTATGTCGGTGACCGGTTGATAATCGATACTGCGCTGGTAACGTTTATCGCCTTGATCTCTGACTTGAAGGCAAACGCGCGTCCGGCTTCAAACAACAACCCAGAGCAAGTGGGCTGACATGGCAAAGAAAAGGGACACAATTGCTTTTAGCATGTCCTTTCTGGACATCATGTCCTGTGGTTTCGGCGCAGTGATTTTGATCTTTATTGTTATCCAACACAGTACGGAATCAACGCCTCCTGCGCTTGCAACGGATATTAAAGATGCTGTACTGGCCATGGAGCGGGAAGTAAAAGACAGCAAAGAGAACATGATAGAACTGAAAAACACGGTTGAGAATAAGAACGATGAAATCGTCACCACCGCTGGTGTCATTCGACAGATCATTCAAGAGATTGAATCGCTTCAGAAAACCATCGCAGAAGATCAAGATGACGGTATCGATCAAACTGCCGCTATTGAAGCACTAAAAGCTGAAATCAAAGAACTCGAAGAAGAAGCCGCTGCACTAGAAGGTTCGGTCTCGGGTGACGAGGACAGTGGTTCCAGCACCCGCTCATTTGTCGGTAATGGCGATCGACAGTATGTTACTGGCATCAATCTAGGTGGCGAACACATCCTCATTTTATTGGACTCATCATCCAGTATGTTGGAAGAGACCATTGTTAATATCATTCGACGACGTATATTGCCTGCCGACCAGATAAGACAATCTGAGAAATGGCTGCGCGCGATTCGAACGGTTGAGTGGATCTTGGCAAACGTACCCAAAAAAGCGAATATCCAACTTGCTGTATTTAACACCGAAGCCAAACTGGTGACCCGAGAAGAAAAGTGGCTTGAAGCAATCGACAAAACCAATATCGACAAATTAGTCACCGATTTAAAGCAAGTCACACCGACGGGAGGAACCTCTCTGCATCAAGCCTTCGCGCTCGCGGCAAAAATGATCCCAGAGCCAGACAGTATATTTCTGATTACCGATGGACTACCCACCATGGGCTTTGATACTGAAACAAAGGGACTCGTAACAAGTCGCCAACGTGTGTCGTTTTTTGCAAACTCGGTCGAGATATTGCCCCCGTCAGCTTCAGTTAATGTCATCCTGTTTCCGATGGAAGGAGACCCCCTTGCGACATCAAGCTACTGGCGCCTCGTTCAAGCCACCGGTGGCTCTTTTATTAGCCCGTCAAAGGATTGGCCGTAATGAAGTCTAAACGGCGAGAAACTGACACTGCGGGCCTAGCATTTCTTGATGTCATTAGCTGTGGCTTCGGTGCAATTATTCTGCTGCTTGTCCTCACCAAAGTTTTTGATCCTGTTGATATTGATCTCAATCTCGAAGAGTTAAAGAACTATTTGGCAACACTTGAAGCAGAGGTTGTCGATATACGTGGTGAGACCCGCATACTCAACAGAGATATGATCCGCAGAGAAGACCAGCAAACTGATCAACTCGAACAACTCACCGAACTCGAGAGTCGACTCGCCGCTTTGAAAAGCAGCGTGGACAATTCCTCTGATAAAACGAAAGTGAACAATGCCATCAAAGGTAAACTCGCCTCAGCAAAGCAATCTTTGACCGCAGAAATGCAACGTTTGCTGTCAGAGTTTCAAAAGGATTTAGATGATGACACCATCGGCGGCATTCCCGTCGACAGTGAATATGTCATTTTCATTATTGACACCTCCGGCAGTATGAGACAGTTTGCCTGGCCACTACTTTTGCAAAAAGTAGATGAAACCCTTGCGGTCTATCCAAAACTTAAAGGTATACAGGTGATGAATGACATGGGTAACTTCATGTTCAGCCAATATACCAACCAATGGATTCCGGACACTCAAGCTCGAAGAAGAGCCATCATGGACCGACTGCGAAACTGGGAAACTTTCAGCAACTCAAGCCCGGTTGAAGGCATTACTAAGGCCATTACGACATTCTATCGTCCCGATCGAAAAATCAGTCTTTATGTCCTGGGCGATGATTTTAAGGGGCGGTCTATTCAGCGAGTCGTAGACCGGGTTGATCAGATCAATCGAGAAGGCGCCGACGGAAAACGATTGGTACGTATTCACGCCATTGGATTTCCTGTGATTTTCACCCAACCGCTTCAGGCACAAGGATCTGTGATTAAGTTTTCATCCTTAATGCGAGAGCTTTGCGCGAGGAACGGCGGCACGTTTGTCGCTCTCAATGACTACCGTAGACTGTAAACTAGTTGCGTGTTGTCACTGTGTAAGAAAGCAGTTTTTCTGAGCGGGCTGGCACTTTAACGATATATCGCTGAGTTCGACTGTCGACTTTCTTGCCTTTCTGGCTTTGTTCTGTCACTTCCCATTCGCCCATCTGCATCTCTAACAATTCAACTTCAACATCTGTCGACTTGGCATTGAAGAGCTTAATTTCATAACTTGAAACAGACCCGCGTTCGCTCGTACGTCTAAAGTTTGTTTGCTTGCGGTGAACCTGAATATCAAATGCTTTACCGATCTCAAGCGTTGTTTCCTGTTCAATCGGCAAGTGAGGCATTCGGTTCTCGCCAAGAAGCACAAGCTGGCCGTTTTCGCCCCGCAGGTAGGCTCTAACATTACCCGCCGGTAATGGCTGACCTAGGCCAGATTTGTCGTCGTTCATGAATTCGATGTTCACTGACACAGATTTCGAAACTTCGTCAGTCATACGATATGAAAAACTCTCAGAAACCGAAGTATATCGGCGCTTATACGCAGCGCCACGCGCCTCAAGTAAACGAATTTGTTTCTGACCAAAGGGCGCCAAATTAGTTCTGCGAGGCAAAACATATTGGTAGTAATCCATAAGCGGCTTGGCGGCTATCGACTCAGTCCGCGCGGATGACATGAATCGTGCATCTGCCATCTCCATGGGTCTGCGTTTGTTTTGGGGCGCAATTCGATTTACCTCGCCTGCTACAAGCACCACCTCAGCAGCGTCAAAGGCATTGTTACTCTCATTCGTCAACGTCACCCATGTCGTCATATCAAACTGGTTATTATCCGCGTCAAGGAGTATCACATAATCAGCCACCCAACCAATCTTCCCGGTCGTATACGTCGTCTGAATTGACTGTTTGCCTACTTTTTTGTTGTCGATCAGCCATTCTAATCTTGGTTTTAAACTGACACCTTCCGGCACGAAAGGCAGAGAAATTGTACCCTCGGGCGCTATTTCAATTTGATCCCCGAACTTCACAACCTCAGGATCGATCGCTAACAGAATGCCTTCGCGAAAAAATTTTTCATAGCCAACACCATCCAAAATGGACCGACTGTACTTTACTTTTTGACCAATGAATTTGCGTAACAGACTATTTCTATTCAGCGTGTGATGTTCGTATAGCTGCTCTTCAATCGTGAAATTCTTTGCGCCGTCAGTATCCGTCGCAGAACCCGGCGTCACGAGTAATGATGAAGGCTCTAAAAACTCCGATACGCCTTGAAAATCCAGCCTCACCAGCCCAGTTGGAATGATCATTTCTCTAATATCAGTGACCACTGCAAAGTTTCCGTTGTAGATTGTCAGGTTGATCGATTCACGATCACTTTCGGTACTGGTCAACAAAACCGGTTCTGCCATCGCAGCTTCTGCATTCAAAGACGCGATGTTGGCAATAAAAATAACAGACGCTAATGCGCCAATCCTGCTCACCTTATTAAAGCTGTTAGCAAAAAATTTATTCGACACCTGCTTCGACAGCTTGCTTGTCATATCTCTGTCCATACTCATCTTAATATTCATGTTGTTATTCATGTTGGTATTCATGTTGTTATCGTTCGACAAACTAAAACCCTTTTAGTCTTCTGTAATGATCGCCACGGCACGTGTCCAACCCGCTGACGCCGCCCTTATCTTATGCGGAAAACAGGAGATCATAAATCCGGAAGGTGGTAGGACTTCTAGATTATGCAGTTTTTCGAGATGACAATAGCCAATCTGACGACCGGCCTTGTGCCCTTCCCAAATCAAACTGGCATCACCTGTTTCTGCATACTTCTCTTTGGTGTGCACAAAAGGTGCGTCCCAGCTCCAACCATCTGTGCCCGTCAAACGGACACCGCGTTCAAGTAAATACATCGTCGATTCCAACCCCATACCACAACCCGTCGACATGTAATTGTCATTGCCATACTGCTTACCCGCCGATGTATTGATCACAACGATATCGAGGGGCTTCAGCTCATAGTCAATCCGCTTTAACTCATTTTCAACATCTTCCGCTGTCACGACGTAGCCATCAGCAAAGTGACGAAAATCAAGTTTCACGCCGTCCTGTAAACACCACTCCAACGGCACTTCGTCAATGGTAATCGAACGTTCGCCTTCGTTCATCGTTGAATGAAAATGATAGGGTGCATCTAAGTGTGTACCACTGTGGGTGCTCAATTTCACCGTCTCGATGGCCCAGGCTTCACCGTCAGGCATATCGTCTTTTTGCAAACCAGGAAAAAAAGGTTCAAGCGTGCTGAAAGAATCTTGATGATTCAGATAATTGATTTCAGGCCGGGCCCCTGGCGGATCTGAGATCACATCATTTTCCAAGTATATGGACAGATCGATAAGGGTACGTTTGCTCGTTTTGAGGTTTGTCATTCGTGTCTCTTAAGTCGCCTGATGGCTTTTGAGGATAGAGAGAAGTGTAACCACCTATTTCGAGCTCAGCAATCCCGATGAACCGCGAGCTTAAGCTGATATTCATCAATCAGCGGACTGGCGCCCGGCCAATGCCGAAAGGCTCTGTCGTGGCAACGTAAGCAGCGCAGATTTAGCTCGCTAAAAGCACGCCATCAGCACTTGTCATTGCCTTGTACTCTTAAGCTATACTCGGTCGAGTACTATTGAACGAAAGACAAACTCACTAACGGAACCCCGCTAATGCAAGCTATCTCTCTGTCAAAAATCATTGCCTATTGGACCGCCCAACAACCGCAAAGGATAGCGATCAGCCATGAAGACAACGTCATTAGCTGGCAAGACCTAGAGAAAAGTACAAACCGTTTAGCCCGCGCGTATGCCGAGTTAGGGGTTAACGCTGATGATTTTGTGACGATCGCGCTTCCCAATGGCATCGAGTTTTTTGAGTCTTGCCTGGCAACCTGGAAACTTGGCGCAACACCTCAACCCATATCAGCAAAGCTACCCAAGTTTGAGAGAGATCAGATCATTGAGCTAGGCAAACCCTCGCTTGTCGTCGGTGTTGATGATGGATACCCGCAGGTCAAATCTGTTCCCGTAAATTTTGTGCCTGACAGTCGTTTGAGTGATGAAGCCCTACCCGAACTCACCGCTAAGTCATTCAAAGCCATGACGTCAGGGGGCAGCACCGGCCGTCCGAAACTGATCGTGTCGGGCAACCCCGCGGTTTGGGATGTCGATCAAGAGCATTTGCAGATCCAACTTCAAGGCGCGATGCTTATACCCGGCCCGCTGTATCACAACGGTCCGTTTAGCTGGGCCATGATCGCCCTATTTCGCGGCAATCATGTTTGCGTCACGACGCGATTTGATGCGCTACAAACCCTCGAACTCATTCACAAGCATCGTATCGACATCGTTTACATGGTGCCCACCATGATGCAAAGAATCTGGAAACTACCCCAACAACAGAGAACACAATTCGATATTTCTTGCCTGAAGACCCTTTGGCACTTAGCCGCGCCGTGCCCTGCATGGTTAAAGGAGGCCTTTATCGAGTGGCTGGGACCAGAAGTGATATGGGAACTTTATGGCGGCACCGAGGGTACTGGGTCGACCATTATCAATGGTGTCGAGTGGCTTGAACATCGCGGCTCTGTGGGCCTACCCGGCGCTGCCTGCGAGATGAAGGTTATTGATCAAGCAGGTGCAACGGTGCCTGCCAACGAGATTGGCGAGGTCTTTATCCGCCCAAGATCTGGACCCGGCTCGACCTATCATTATATTGGCGCTGAGGCGAAATCGATCGAAGGCGGCTGGGAAAGTCTTGGCGACATGGGATACATGGATGAAGATGGCTACCTCTATCTTGCCGATAGACAAACCGACATGATCCTATCAGGCGGCGCCAACATCTATCCGGCCGAGGTTGAAGCCGCTATTGATGCATTTGCAGGCGTTCGAAGTTCAGCCGTCATTGGCCTGCCCCATGAAGATCTTGGTAACTATGTGTATGCGATTGTGGACGCACCCGATGGCATTGAGGAGCAGGCATTACTCGATCATCTTGCAGAACGTTTAGTGCGCTACAAAATTCCACGTACCATCGAATGGTCAGATGAGCCACTGAGAGACGACGCCGGTAAACTTCGACGCAAGCAACTGCGACAGGAGCGTTTAAAGGCGTAATGCATTGAGTCAATCGGTGCGGCTTTAGTTGCGCCGTCAGCTAGATGTTTAAAGCCCAGATGATCATAAGCACTCACCCGTGACAGTAAGGCTGCAGCTATTTGCCGCTGCAGTGTTGTATATCCTCGGTACCGTCGCTGAACCTGTGTAGGTAACCAGCTAGGCAAAGCACAATTTTGCCACATCAACTTGAAAGACAAAGTGTAACCGTTGCTTGTCGGCCAGTTTAGACAAGCTGATTCAGGTCAGCGTCAGCTTTCGTTCCCCTATTTAGCGATGCTAAAGCGTCTTTAAGATCAGCCGCGCGAATCGGAAGGTCGCGCATTCTTACACCCACTGCTTGGAAGATCGCGTTACCGATAGCGGGACCAACAACGGTTGTTGCAGGTTCTCCCAAACCAACAGATTGATAATCACTATCGACAAACTCAATTTCCACTTCCGGAATATCTGCCATACGTAAAGGCGTATAGGTATCAAG
>ENA-OSJC01001042-OSJC01001042.1-marine-metagenome-genome-assembly--contig:-NODE-1042-length-24166-cov-5.607373_pt1 | contig 24166 bp, 21 predicted proteins | sample MGYA00237885_ERZ534234 | MGnify/ENA primary metagenome ERZ534234 (study PRJEB26413, sample SAMN06343907) | marine metagenome | isolation source: coastal waters | place: Atlantic Ocean: West Antarctic... | reverse complement strand
GTAAACTATATTAATATAAAGCATGGAACTAGGTTGGCATACGCACCTCTTAAACTGCTAAGCGCTTTGCTGAAAAGGTGCTGACGACTTACACCGGGTCAAATATTCAAAGGACAGGCTGATGTGCGTTGTGTATAGCGTAATTTTCGATGTCGAGAGCCACCGAGCATGACTAAGCCAGCAGCGGCTGTTAATCCTCATGCGGGCCAACCTACATCCCTCATAGCGATGATCAAAAGTCTCTGGAGCAATCGCCAACTCATCCTGCAGATGACCCGCAGAGAGGTAGTGGGGAGATACAAAGGCTCTGTTCTGGGTCTGGTCTGGTCATTTTTGACGCCTATATTGATGCTCGCCGTCTACACTTTTGTATTTTCTGTGGTGTTTAAGGCCCGTTGGGGTACTGATGGAGATGAGAGTAAAACTCAGTTCGCCCTAGTGTTGTTTGTTGGCATGATCGTGCATGGCTTATTTGCCGAAGTGCTAAATCGTGCACCTGGGTTGATTCTATCGAATGTCAATTATGTCAAAAAAGTGGTGTTTCCGTTGCATGTGTTGCCTGTCATTACCATGGGTGCAGCGCTCTTCCATGCCTCCATCAGTCTGATTGTACTGCTGATCGCGTTTGTTCTTTTTAACGGCTATTTGCAGTGGACCGCGATTTTTATTCCTTTTGTGCTGATGCCGTTAGTGATTCTCACGCTTGGTGTTGCCTGGATGCTTGCATCCTTGGGTGTATTCCTGCGCGACGTGGGTCAAACCGTCGGCATCATCACTACAGTTATGTTATTTCTGGCACCGATTTTTTACCCGATTACTGCCCTGCCGGAAGAAATACGCCCTTGGATTATGGCGAACCCACTGACCTTTATAATCGAAGAAGCTCGAAAAGTATTGATTCTGGGTCACATGCCGGACTGGGCCGGCTTGGGCGTCTATACTTTTGCCGCAACCGCAGTCGCCTCGGCTGGTTTTGCTTGGTTTCAAAAAACCAGAAAGGGTTTTGCTGATGTCCTCTGATGACATCGCTATCAGTGTCTCAAATCTCAGTAAACGATATGAGATTTATGACGCTCCGGGTGACCGGCTTAAGCAATTTGTTCTTCCTCGCCTCCAGCGTTTCGCTGGTTATACGCCCAAGCAATATTTTAGCGAGTTCTGGGCGTTGCAAAATGTCTCCTTTGAGGTGAAAAAAGGTGAAACTGTCGGCATAATTGGGCGCAACGGATCAGGTAAATCGACTTTGCTGCAAATGATCTGCGGCACGCTGAACCCCTCCTTTGGCAACATTCAAACCAACGGCCGAATTGCCGCTTTGTTGGAACTCGGTTCGGGGTTTAACCCTGAATTTTCCGGACGTGAAAACGTTTACATGAACTGCGCTGTGCTTGGTCTCAGACGCGATGAAATCGATAAGCGCTTTGACGGTATAGTAGCATTTGCCGATATCGGAGTATTCATTGAGCAGCCAGTCAAGACTTATTCCAGTGGCATGGCGATGAGATTGGCGTTTGCAGTGGCCATTAATGTTGACCCGGAAATTTTGATTATTGACGAAGCACTCTCCGTGGGTGATGAGCTTTTTCAGCGCAAATGCTTTTCTCGTATTGAGGCCATTCGAGCTAGTGGGTCAACAATTTTGTTCGTCTCGCACTCGGGTGCGCAAATCGTTGAACTCTGTGATCGAGCGATTCTCTTCGATGCGGGCGAGAAGTTGGCTAGTGGGCTGCCAAAGAAAATTGTCGGTAGCTATCAAAAACTCCTGTATGCACCCTCGGAAACAGGTCAGGCTCTTCGGGATCAGATTTTCCAGTCGGACGACTCAAATATCACGCAAAGCTCGATCGATTCGAGGGAGCATTCATCCTTAATTAAAACTACACCAGAAAAACTGGAATGCTTCGATCCCAACCTTCAGTCAAAAAGTACCATCGAGTTCCAGTCCCATGGTGCGCATATCAGTGCCCCAGTGATACTGACGTTAGACGGCAAGCAAGTGAATAATCTGATTCGCGGAAATACCTACCGTTATGCTTATGCAGTGCAGTTCTTTCGGAGCGCTATAAATGTACGCTTTGCTATGCTAATCAGGACCATTTCTGGTGTTGAGTTGGGTGGTGCTGAATCGGCGGCTTCCCCCAAAAGTAGTTTGGTATATGTTGATTCTGGCGCAAGCTACCGGGTCGAATTCCGCTTCATTTGTGCCCTTAACCCCGGTGTTTATTTTACGAATGCAGGTGTTCTTGGTGATATGGATGGCACTATGACTTATCTGCACCGACTGGTCGATGCCGCCACGTTCAGGGTGTTGCCAGATACAGAAAATATCGCGACGGGCATAGTTGATTTTGGTTGTTATCCGGAGGTTGAGCTTCAGTAACCACAGGGTTAGTGAAACACGAAAAATGAAGAACAGTAAGTTGATTGTTGTATTGGGAATGCACCGGAGCGGCACCAGTGCTGTTGCTCGAGGCTTGGAAGTCCTCGGAGTTAGGCTTGGCGACAACCTCTATCCAGCTGCAATTGATAACCCGAAAGGGTTCTGGGAAGATAACGATTTCCTCGCTATAAATGAAGAACTTCTTGAGTATCTTGGTTCTTCTGTTGATCGGCTCGGATTAATTGATTGGCAGATGCCGAGCACATCCAGAATCAAATCCCTAGAGCTTAAGGCAGAGAAGTTGGTAAGTGAGAAGTGTAAAAAAAATGCTCTCTGGGGTTTTAAAGATCCGCGAACAGCCAGATTACTGCCGTTCTGGCAGCCTGTGTTCGTGCGTGTTGGTTGTGATGTGCGTTATGTGATTGCCACACGAAATCCAATGAGCATTGTTGAGTCTCTTTACAAGCGTAGCGGTTTTGAGGCAGGGATAACCTTTTATCTTTGGCTCGAGCATCTTATACCTGCAATATCAGGCACTATGAATGCAAAGCGAGTGGTTGTCGACTACGACCAATTGCTTGAAAACCCGGAGTTACAATTATTGCGAGTGGCGAAAGCGCTCGGGGCGACTGCGCCAGAGCCTGTGGCTCTTGTTGCCTTCGAGAGCGAGTTCTTGGAGGTTGGGCTGCGCCACACGCATTTTACAATGCATGACCTGGAGCGTTATCCTGCCGTGCCACCGCAGGTGGTCACAGCATACGACTGGTTGGTGAGGCTGGCTAATGACAGTGTCTTATTGGATGGTGCTGAGATTAAGAGGGCTTTTGAGGCTCTCTCCCAAGAATTGGTTGTCCTTTCTCCTGCCTTGAGCTTTATTGGTTATCAAGAGCAGAAGATAGTTGCGATAGCCGGACGAGAGCAGTTGATTGCGGCGTTGCAAGCACAAGTGCAAGACCAGCTGAAAGGTGCCGCGTGGCTGACATCGCAACGCGATGCCTGGGAGCAGTCCGCAGTTCACAGTCAGCAATCGGTTGCTACGCTCGAAGCCAAGTTACACAAAATACGCAGCCACTGGGGAATGCGGCTGGTAAATTTATTATGTAAAAATAAAATACTATGACAATAGGAGCTATGCCATAAAGGTTCTCAGCGCATTTTGAGTAATACAAACACGGAGTCATTCAATGTCCTATAGACAAGAAGTATTTCTTAAAGGGTTTAGCAAAGATGAATTTGCAAAATTTCGTACAACCTATGAGACGATTAACCCGGATCGGCCTATAGAAACTGCAACTGTAGAATACGGGGAGACTGACTCACAGTTCAGGAAACATCTTGAGGGGGAGGACGATTCAAGGCAATTGTTTGTGGAGGAAATATTGCCTCACCTTGGGCTTTTCTTGCAGGGACCATTTCCGCTTCCGCGAAATCGAGTAACGGCAAGTGCGTGGGATTGTCGTGGAAAGCTAGGGGCGTATCAAGCGGCTGGGGTATTACCCCACATTGCTGGGTCACGGGTGCTCGACATTGGCTGCAATGCTGGCTACGATACATTTCTGATGAGTGCCTTGGGCGCAGTCGAGGCCGTTGGTCTGGAGCCTCATGGTTTCTATCATCAAGCTTGTTTCCTCAACGCGGTTTACGACGTGCCGGGTGTTAGCTTTGTGAACTTGGGCTGGGAAGATCTTGACCCTCGGTATTTTTCCGGATTTGATTTCGTGAACTGTCAGGGTCTGATATATCACGTCAAGGAACCTGTGCTCCTGATTGAGAAGCTGGCTTCAATAATGCGGCCAGGGGCAACGTTGTTGATGGAGACACATGTTCTTTCTGAGGTATCTACCCGTTCCCAGTTTATCGAAGGTGCATTTTGGGGTGACGAGACCTACTGGTGGATTTTCGGTGCTGAGTGCCTTATGGGTATGCTTAGGTCTAGCGGATTCAAGGATGTGCGCATGCCGTTAAAAGCAGACTGTGATAGCCGGAATCCATTGAATTCACAAGTTACGGTCGAAGGTCATCCGGCTGGCGCTCGCGCCTGGTTCGTTGCGACGAAAAGTTAGGTATGCCGTCAAGGACAGATCGTAAATGGCTTTGAACTATTCTTCTCCTGACTTTAGCGATTCGCCTGGTAGACGAACCGTTGCGCGAAATTATATACGTGCTACTTCCCCCGGCGGGGAAATTGATGCCTCAATTATTACTCCGTATTACGACACAGAAGCTTTTTTTACTGAAACGTTCTTATCCTTACAGGCGCAATCGCTACAAAACTGGGAATGGGTGATTGTTGATGATGGTTCTTCAGATCAGGAGTCGGTGCAGCGACTGGCCGACCTTGCAGCACAAGATGACCGTATAAAGACTATTTTTCAACCTAACGCAGGCCCATCGGCAGCACGAAATACGTCATTTCGTAACACCGTTGGCCGGTATGTTTGTTTACTTGATAGTGACGACTTGCTCGAGCCGACGTACCTTGAGAAATGCGTTTGGTTCCTCGATTCAAATCCGGAGTTTGCATTTTGCAATGCCTACAGTGTTGTCTTTGGCGACGAGGAGTACTTATGGGCTGTTGGATTTGAAAGAGGCAGGGCGTATTTGCGGGCCAATAGTGGGCCACCTATTTCAGTGATTCGTCGCGCGGCCTACTCGGACTGTGGCGGTTTTGACGAATCAATCCGGTTTGGCCATGAAGATTGGGACTTTTGGTTGGCCATGGCAAAAGCCGGGCACTGGGGATATACAATCCCTGAATTCTTACAATGGTATCGCAAGAGAGGCAATGGTCGTTTTGCGCAGATTATGAAAACGGATAGCACTAACCTTAAGTTCGAAAGGTTAATGCATCGCAAATATGAGGGTTTAGAGAATAACTTTCCCCAGCCGTCCAGACGTCAACCAGAGCCCTATGAGGCCATCGACACTCAGGCCCTCGTATGTAACCCAATAGGGGAGAATTCGAAAATCCGTCGGATTATGTTCATCGTGCCGTGGATGGTAACGGGAGGCGCTGATCGAGTTAATCTTGATTTGATTGAAGGCATGACATCAAGTGGTTGCGATATCACTGTCTGTGCCACATTGGCTGCAGATCATCGTTGGGAGCATGAGTTTAGTCGTTTCACGCCGGACATATTTATTTTGCCAAACTTTCTTGCTGTATCGGACTATCCCAGATTTTTGGCGTACCTGATCCAGTCTCGGCAAATTGATACGGTGGTCATAACCGGAAGCACTCTCGGCTACCAGTTCCTTCCCTATTTGAGAGCGGTTTCACCTGATGTGGCATTTGTTGACATGTGCCATGTTGAGGAGACTCATTGGATGAGCGGGGGCCATCCCAGGTTTGGGGTAGGCTATCAGGACATGCTTGATCTGAATATAACAACCACAGAGAATTTGTCTGAGTGGATGCAGGGACACGGTGCAGATGGCGAACGAATAAAGGTAATGTACACTGGCGTCCGTGCAGCGCGAGCCACTGAGGATGAAAGGTATCGCATGCGAGAAGCGCAGGGTGTGCCCGTAGATGTGCCATTAATCGTTTTCGCCGGGCGCATTTGTGAACAGAAACGGCCGATTTTGCTGGCTGACATTCTGAAAGGTGTGCATGACCGAGGCTTGGAGTTTCGAGCCTTGATCATCGGTGACGGTGAACTTAAACATCAATTTGAAAAGTTGATTGGTGAATACCAGTTGACAGACTGCGTTACAATGCTTGGTTCGATAGCGCACCAGCAATGGCTCGAGATTATTGCTGCAGCCGATGTATTGTTAATGCCATCAGAATATGAGGGGATCTCCATTGCGCTGCTTGAAGCAATAGCGTCGGGGTGTGTGCCCGTTGTTGCACAGGTCGGGGGACAAGGCGAAATTGTTAACCCAGATATAGGTATCCTGATTCCACGCGGTGATAATGAACTGCCGGAGTATGTGGATGCATTACATCGATTGTTAGGTCATCCTGGGGTATTACAGCAGATGTCAAATCAGTGCCAGACCATTGCCGCGTCAAAGTTGTCTTGGAAAGGCATGATTGATCGATTCCTTTTAATCCTGGACGAGGCACATACGTTTCGCGTGAACAATCCCAGAAGCGCTATTACTACTCAATTTGGCTGTGAATTGGCGGCGCAGGCAATTGAGTGTAGGCGCCTTGGTACGGCGATGGATTGGCTTTGGAGTGGTGAGCCACAAGATCCTACAGCTGATTCTGAATTGCTAACAACATCGTTGGAAACTCAAGCGGCAGCAAAGTTGGCTATCGTCCTGAGCCAAACCTGGCTGGGTCGAAAACTTATCCGAAATCAATTATTGCAGTCTATCGCAAGACATGTCCTGAGGCGATTTGGAAAGCAGAGTCAGGCATAATTGAGAAGAAGTAATTACGCGCACTTTTTTATAAAGAGGTTTTGATGAGAGTTGTGATATTCGGCGGCGGCGGATTTATTGGTTCAGCGATAGCTGATCGCTTGTTAGCCGAGGGTCACTCACTCAGAATTTTTGAACGTCCAAGGGTTCAACCCTATCGAGAATTCACGGGTATAGACGAGGTTGAATGGGTAGCTGGCGATATTTCCAGCATGCACGATGTGAGTGACGCAATACAGGGGGTTGATGCTGTGCTGCATATGGTCTCGACTACTTTACCCAAGAGCTCCAACGATGATCCGATTTTTGACGTGCAGAGTAATGTTGTCGGCTCGTTGCATATTCTTAACGCCATGGTGACCCACCGTGTTCCTAGTATCGTGTTCATCTCGTCTGGCGGCACGGTCTACGGCAATCCGCTTTATTTGCCGGTTGATGAAAATCATCCCACAAACCCAGTTGTATCTTATGGTATCACCAAGCTTGCGATAGAAAAGTACTTGCAGATCTATGAGCGGCTTCATGGCATCAAGGCCATAACGCTGCGGGTTGCTAACCCGTATGGCGAGAGACAGCGCCTTGAGACTGCTCAAGGCGCTGTCGGGGTGTTCCTGCACCATGCGATAAAAGGCATTCCTATCGAGATCTGGGGAGATGGTAGTGTCACACGCGACTATATCCATGTGAGTGACGTCGCCGAAGCTTTTAGTACGGCACTGGAATATTCCGGGGAGCAGCGATTGTTCAATGTAAGCTCCGGTGTTGGCACCAGCTTGAACGACTTGATTGGCAGGATTGAAGACGTTCTTGGTCAATCTATTGAGCGCCGTTATTTAGCGGGCCGCTCCTTTGACGTGCCTGTTAATGTACTTTGCAACGAGTTGGCGCGGAGTGAGTTGGACTGGACACCTCGCGTTTCCATGGCAGAAGGCATTGGCCGGACTGCGGAGTGGATGAGGCGAGAATTGGCACGTGTGGCCGGCTAATTCTGCGCTTATATTGTTATGAGAATTCTACTCACTGTCCATCAATTCTTCCCACAGTTTGCAGCGGGTACAGAAATTTTAGCTTATTCTGTAGCGCGTGAATTGATGAAACGTGGGCATGTGGTGCATGTCTTGGCGGGATACCCCGATAGCGCAAAACTGAACGAAGAGGATCGGTTTGACGAGTATGATTTCGAAGGGATTCACGTCTATCGGTTTCATCATGCCTACACCGCTATGGGTGGGCAGGTGTCGAAGGTCGAGATTGGGTATGATAACCGTCTCGCGGCGGATTATTTTGACCGTATTCTAGAGAGTTTCAGTCCGAACCTGGTCCATTTTTTCCATCTCAACCGATTGGGCACTGGATTGATTGAGCGTGCAGTTCATGCGGGGATACCGCGGTTTATGACGCCTACAGATTTCTGGACTATTTGCCCAACAAGTCAGCTTTTGCTTGGCGACGGAAGTCTTTGTAGTGGGCCCACTGCACATTCAGGAAACTGCGTTAAGCACTTTGTTCAAAGTACACAAGGGCGACTGATTGGTAAGGTTTCTGAAACTCTGCCAGATGCGAGTGTCGATCTGCTGGTTCGTCTTACCAAGAATGGCGTTTTACCTGCATACCCGCAAAGTAAGGAAGTGGTAGCAATTGCAAAACGTTTGCCTGTAAATGTCTCTCGACTGAATCAATTAGACGGACTTATTGTACCAAATAAATTTATGAAGGAATTTCTTGTTCGGTATGGCGTCAAGTCTGATTTGATTACGGAGTCAGCATTTGGCGTTGACGTAACGTCGGTCGAGCAAAGTGATTGTCGCTCAAGTCATGTAGGACCTCTGCGAGTAGGTTTTATTGGTACGCTGGCTTTCCATAAAGGATGCCACATCCTTGTCGAAGCTTTTAAAATGTTGCCTGCCTCAGGGGCCACGTTGAAGGTTTATGGCTGCTCCGAGGAAGACCAGGATTACGCAACTTCATTGCAGGTGTGTGCAGAGGAAAATCAATCGATTGAGCTTTGTGGAACCTTTCCTAATTCGGAAATCGCGAAAGTATTCAGCGGTATAGATGTGCTGGTTGTCCCTTCTCTTTGGTACGAGAATACCCCCTTGGTCATTTATTCTGCGCAGGCGTCACGTTGCCCCGTTGTCGCGTCAGATCTGCCGGGGCTCTCGGCGGTAATTAAAAACGATGAGAATGGTCTGCTTTTTGAATCAGGTTCTTCTGTTGATCTTGAGAAGCAACTTGCGCGTCTTGTCACTGAAGAGGGGCTATTGCAACGGTTAAGTGCCAACTCGCGCACCCCTAAGTCTACAGAAGTTCATGTAGACGAGTTGCTGTTTGTGTGGAATTCGGCGTAATGAATGCGGTTTCCCGATGCGTGCCGGATAGCCTGCTAAGGTTAGTTTTCTACTCCAAGGCATGCTTCTATACCCCGTGATTTTTTATGGCCATAATGAGCCGTAAATTGTGCCTGCTGATGATTCAAAGCAGAATACTAGGAGGTTCTGAAGCAGTATGAATCGATCTTTTGGAGATAGTATTTTATTTCTAGGCGTCGGCTTGCTTGGAAGTTGGACCGTCTTTTGCTATGTAATAGTACTCTTAGAATCAAGCTTCTCAGACTTAAAGATGTGGAGTTTCGCGCCCTTGATTGTCGGACTGGGTATCGGAGTACTGTGTATGGGCAAGTTTGTGACTGCCAATGTGGGTCACATCGGAGAGGTGACCACGCCACCCTTGACCTCTAGCGGTAATTTGGGGGTCGTCTGGGCGCTACTTGTATCGGCTTTATCCGTGGTGACGCTGCGTACTCTCGATATCCCTTATTGGTCAGTCTGGTTAATGTTGCTATGTGCCTCGATTTTGGTCTTTCGCATCGTCTCAACTTCAGCCGCTATCGTTAACGAATTACCGGGTTCAAGATCGAGTTTTCAAAGGGCCGGCATAGCCGCTTTGATTCTGCTTGGCATGCTGTTGGTGGCAATAACTCACCGGGTCGATCCAGACGATGCACAGTATCTCAATTTTGTCGTCACAGCGATGGATTTTCCTTTTGAGCCGTTGTTTTCACATTCTGGCTTGTGGCAGGACCCTAACGTCCCGTTAGAGTCGCCAATCTACCGATTTCACACTTACGAGTTGCTGGTGGCAGCGTTAAGTGACGCATTTGGAGTGGATCATAAGATCTTCTACTATTTGATACTGGCACCGATCTTTGGCGGCATAGCGGCACTGGTCCACTGGAGGTTGGCTCAGTATTTGGTACCTCAATATGCATTTTCAGTTGTACTTGCATGGTTTGTTCTGATCATTGCGCTCGGCGATTCGCACCGAGAATTCGGGAACTTTGCGTTCGTCCGCCTCTATCAGGGTAAAGCCTTGCTAGTCACTATCGGCCTGCCATTGTGCCTCTTGTTAGGCTTACGATTCTCCGAAATGCCCGATGGACGTCGCGCGCTGGCACTTGGGATGGCAATTATTGCCAGTGCTGGATTGAGTAGCTCAGCATTGGCGACGGTACCATTTGTCGTCGCAGCAACACTGTGCGGAGGGTTGCTGGGTGCTTCACGTGTGGCGCTAACGCGCATTATTGCAGGCGGACTGGCCTCAGGAATTTTCCTATGTGCAATTGGTTTATTTTTGGTGGCAAGCATAAAGAGCGGAAATGAAATTCATGGCGTAAGTTTGTTCGGTTCCGGCAGCGGCTTGTCTATCGTTTTAGGTGACGGCATTCTGGGGGTATTAATTTTAGTATTATTCCCCATCGCACCTTTATTTGTCGCAGGCTTCAGTCGGCGACGACTCTATGCACTGACGACACTGATTTTTGTAGGGGCTGTATTGAATCCGTGGAGTGGAGACTTTTTGGCTAAAAATTTGGACAAAGCTTTAGAGTGGCGTTTATTTTGGTCTGTGCCATTTATGATTTCCGCTTCGATTTCTATGGTTGGGCTAGCGGCCCTCCTTGCGGGAAAAGTGCCGTGGTTAAAGCGTTATGCATTACTGTTTACAATGTTGGCTGCAATCTTAATTTTTTCAGGACAATGGAGTGTGTCTCCTAGCAATCGTGTGGTTATTGCATTCCCTCGATTGAAGGTAGAGCCAGTCCCTTATATGCTCGCAGAAGAAATTGTTCGTAGAGCTCCACTGCGCTCGACGATCTATGCTCCATTCTGGATTGCAGAATGGATTCCGACGTTCCGCGTGCATCCGTATCCATTAATCGTGAGGCCGCATTATTTTGACTTCGGGAAAATTCGAGACTATTTTGGAGTTTCCGAGCTCGACCGGCGAAGACGCGTGATGGCGTTTTTGCAGGGGCAGGATAAAGAGGCCTCTACAGCAGACTTCTTTCAGTCGCAACTTGCAGTAGACCGACCCACGTTCGTCGTCTATGACAGTCGCGTAGAGATGGCGCCTGCGATTGAAGACGTGCTTGATGCTGCAGGCTATGTCGACGAAAAACGCGATATCTACCGGCTATGGCATCTTCCATGATCGAAAGATATGATATTGGAAACTAGCTCACTTTTGTTTGTAAACCGGAAACTCAGAGTAGATTTATTAGTCAGTTGTGCATTAAGTGGCGCATGTTATGTATTTCTGGCGGCATGAGTCTCGTTTATGCGACGCCAGCCTATGACCTCAGTTTAATGCCTTGGTCATCATTGGATGCCTCGCCATGCCGGCTTCATCTCTCGTCAAAGGCAGTCGAAAAAAACGTTAGGGTTATTTCCTGAATACCCTTTACCATGACTTAACACCGCATATGCTGCCGCTTTTGGCGGCTGCACTGTTTCAGTCGAATGATTATCAAAGGAGCTCACTATGTCTGATACACCTGTTTATATGGTGGTAAACCTCTCTATTACCCAGGTCGAATCTTATCGCACCTACGAAAAAGGCTTCTTTGGGATGCTAAAAAAGTACGGTGGAGAATTTATTACCTATGATGACAAGCCCGTTACCCTTGAGGGATATACTCCAAGGGAAGGGCGCATGATTATTTTTAAATTCCCTTCAGAGCAAGCTGCCAAAGACTGGTATGCCGACGAAGACTATCAAGCCCTAAGTGAACATCGCAGGGCGGGAACGAAGCTCGATTTCCTGACAATGGTGCGTGGGCTTCCTCCGCGCGATTGATCGATCATTCTAGAGTGCCGACTGCTTTCCTTATTTCACGATAACTTTGGCGTTGGCGCCTGCGATCTCCCTGACCAGTTTAGGCACCATGTATCCGGGTAGGCTGGCCGCTACTTCCTCCATCACCTGATGAGCCTTACTCTCTGGCACGTCAAAATGTGCTGCACCCTGTACCTTGTCCAATAGATGCAGATAGTAGGGTAGCGTTCCTGTGGCGAATAGTGCGCGACTGAGCGCGACCTGTGCCTCAACGCTATCGTTAATGTCTTTGAGCAGTACTGCCTGATTCAGTGTCATGATGTTGTGTTCGCATAATGTCTTTAGTGCGGCGGTGACGGCGTGGTCGATTTCTTTGGCATGGTTACAATGAGTCACCACAATGGTTTGCAACCGCGGGTGCGTGATTGCATCTAGTAATCGCGGCGTAACCCGCTCGGGAATCACAATAGGCAGCCGGCTGTGTATCCGCAGTCGCTTAACGTGGGGTATGGAGGCAATCTCCGCCACTAACTGTCGCAAGTGCTCATCGGTGATTACTAATGGGTCGCCACCACTAAGAATGATTTCCTCAATACTGTGATCGACACGGATGTATTCTAGCGCCTCTAGCCACTGCTGCCGGCTATTCTGATTGTCGCTGTACGGGAAATGTCGCCTGAAACAGTAGCGGCAATTGACGGCGCAACCGCCACTCACTATCAGCAGTGCTCGTCCATGGTATTTGTGGATGATACCGCGCTGTGGAATGACCCCTGCGCGCTCACCCACGGGATCTCGAGAGTATCCCGGGGGATCAATCATTTCTTGCGCGGAGGAAAGTACTTGCAGTAGCAAAGGGTCGCGGGGATCCCGCGGCTGCATTCTTTGCACGAAACTGCGCGGAACTTTGAGTGCGAAGTCTTTGCAGGCGTCGCTGGAAAGGCCCACGTCGTTTTCGCTCAGTTCCAGTATATCGAGTAGTTCTCGGCGTGACGTGATCACGTCGCGCAGTTGACTTTGCCAGTCATGGGGAGATTGCACAATTAGGCCTGAAAGTAGCAAAAGAAACCTCGTAGAAAAATATGAAAGCGTCGAGTATTGTAGCAATCAATTAGCGGGCCGTCTGAGCTATGGGCTGACTATTGTCATTAAGCATTGGATTCGCTTCTGCGTTACTGCGATCCGCCCAGAGCATGTAGTATCTTACTAGGCACAGCATCACAATCCATACGTGGGAAAGAAAAATGTTCAGTACCGACGAGTTATGCAGTCTGCGATGGGACCCAGTGAGGAAGGGGGTTGAAGTCATTGATCAGACGCTCTTGCCGCATGCCTTGCGCTGGTGCCCTCTGGATACACTGGCAGCGTTTTGCCACGCTATTAGCGCAATGCAGGTGCGTGGAGCTCCATTGATAGGAATTACCGCAGCGTTCGGTCTTGCCAGTGCTCTTGCGGACGATGCGTCCGATGAAAATTTAGTGCGTGCCAGCTCAGCCCTCATGGCTACTCGTCCTACTGCGGTGAACTTGCGCTGGGCTCTGGAGCAGATGACTTGTGCCGTAAGGTCTCTGGAGCCTTCGCAGCGGGCGCTAGTTGCTTTGGATAAGGCACTATCTCTGCGTGAAGAGGACATTGTCAATTGCGAGCGAATTGGCGCCAATGGTTTAGAGCTGCTGACCGCGTTGGGAAAAGATCGACTGAATATTATGACGCACTGTAATGCTGGGTGGCTGGCAACTGTGCAGTGGGGCACAGCGTTGGCGCCGATCTACAAAGCTCAGGCCTGCGGCATTGCGGTACATGTTTGGGTGTCCGAGACGCGCCCGCGCAATCAGGGAACTAACCTAACGGCCTGGGAGCTGCATAGAGCAGGAGTACCCTACACTATCGTAACGGATAACAGCTGTGGTCAATTGATGCGCAAAGGGAAGGTGGATTGTGTGATTGTGGGTAGTGATCGTACCGCTGCAAATGGCGATGTTTGCAACAAGGTCGGCACTTATCTAAAGGCGCTCGCTGCCCGTGCTAGCGACATACCGTTTTACGTGGCATTGCCGACGTCTACAATTGATTGGTCTTGCCCCAACGGTGAGCAAATTCCGATCGAGGAGCGCGATGAGTCAGAGGTGTTGAGTATTACCGGTTTGGATGCTGCCGGAGATTATTCTGAAATCAAGCTTGCGGCTTCGCACAGTAAGGCGTTAAACCCTGCTTTCGATGTCACCCCCGCAGAGTTGGTTGCCACGCTGATAACGGAGCATGGCAACTTTGATGCCACCGAGAAGGGCCTCGAGCAGTTATGCACTATCGCGTCGCAAGCATAATGCATCGCCACAGTAACGGGAATATGCGCATTCGCGGTTGCTAGTCGGTGCTGAGGCAGCTCCGACCATCACGCGCCTCAAAGTCTAGTGATAGTCCAGCTGTAAATCATAGTCTCCGAGTTCGTCGCGTAACCGCTTTTCTTCTAGTCGTTGTTCTGTGAGACGCCTCCTCTGCACCAGCAGCTGCTTGTCGGATGATAGAGGGACTATGTCCTCAAGTATGTCTTCGGAAATGTCGCCAGCTCCAGGTTCGTAGCCGCCGTCCATCGACTCGGATGTCGAAGATTCTAAATGACGTTCCCCCATAAATCACCTCCCGATGAATTAAGAAAAATCCGCTAACCAGCGTCGCTTTTGCTGCTACGCTGTTGTTCGAGTAAATCAAAAATTTAACGCGAGAACAATAAAATACTAACGTGAGTTTTACGCACATTTTAATGGTAATAAGTCCGGCGACTCGCGGCCATCCTTGGCTATCCATGCGCATGATGCTACTTCCCTGTAGATGCCGTCCCTAGCTTTGAATCGCGCATACGAGCCGCCGTCTAAAAGATAAAGCAATTTTTATGCCAGTTATTGAGGTTCCCAGTTCTGTGGTTTTTGCGAAGGCACGGAGCGCTGCTTGCTTGTTCAGAAGTGTACGTACGTGTTCGAACATGCACCACACGTTGTCAGAGTTTTTCACGCATGCTCATTCTTGCGTCGATGTGCTGCGCTGGTTAGAGTGGCTCATCTTCGATACATGCCCCCACAGGCTCAAGGATAAAGAATGACGTTACTGCATACGCCGCTTGATGCGCTGCACCGAGAGCTCGGCGCCAAAATGGTACCCTTTGGGGGTTACGACATGCCGGTGCAGTACCCGGCGGGTATCATTAGCGAGCATTTGCAGACTCGGCAAGCGGCCGGGCTGTTTGATGTCTCGCATATGGGTCAACTGATTATAAAGGGTCCGGACTGTGCCGCGATGCTTGAGTCCCTAGTGCCAGTAGATATTGAGGGGTTGGCAGACAATCGGCAGACCTATGCAGTATTCACTAATGATCAGGGTGGAGTATTGGATGACTTGATTATTACCCGCTGGGCTCAGGACACATTTTTCCTCGTTGTTAACGCCGGTTGTAAGGCACAGGATATTGCACATCTGCGCGCGCATTTGTCGGGTCAGACGCTGACGATACTGGAGCACCATGCGTTACTGGCGTTGCAAGGGCCAGCTGCACGGGAGGTTATGCGCACAGTCTTTGCTGATGCCGCAGAGTTGTTATTTATGCAGGGTTGCCCGGGGATTATCGACGGTGTGGAGGTGTACATCACCTGCTCAGGTTATACCGGAGAGGACGGTTTTGAGATTTCCGTGCCGGGTGAGGCGGCCACACAGTTGGCTCGCCGATTACTGGTTGATCAACAGGTACAGGCGGTCGGTTTGGGTGCTAGGGACTCACTGCGTTTGGAGGCAGGTTTGTGCTTGTATGGACATGAACTGACCCCCCAGATCGATCCGGTGCAGGCAGGTTTAGTGTGGTCCATTAGTCAGTGTCGTCGCGCCGAGGGTAATCGTTCAGGTGGCTTCCCCGGTGCGGATGTGATCTTTGGACGCATGATCGACAAGCCAGCTCTGCGTCGGGTAGGTTTGCGCGTAGAAGGCAAACGTCCGGTGCGTGAGGGTCAGGTAGTGCTGGATGAGTCAGGTCGGCAGGTCGGCGAAATCTGCTCTGCTTGTTATGGCGCCAGCGTTGGTGGACCTATCGCCATGGCTTATATCGAACGAGAATTAGGCCTCCCAGGAATGAAGTTGCTGGTAGTCTCAAGGGACAAGTACTTGCCGGTTACGGTGACGCCTATGCCCTTCAATCCTCAGCGGTATTTCCGGGGTTAAGGTGGGTAGCCAGTGCTGGCTGCCGCAAAGCCCTTATTCGGCACCCCAGTTTAGACAAGCGCACCCTCAACCCTGCCAGTGGCAGCCGCGCTAGATAGGGCCAGCAAAGTCGCAGGGATACGACCAATAGCGCCAGACTGCCAAGCAGTATCAGAAGTTGCTGTGAACTGATACGAGTCGTTGTCCTGCTGTTTTTTTGGCTTGGAGTAACATCGCCAATCTCGATCCGTGTTTCAGTCAGGGACAATACTTCGAGTTCGCCGCTTTGTGTATTCCACCAGAGGTAGTCTCTTGCGGGCAGCAGGAACTGTCCTGGTTGTTCCGCGACATAACTGATGCGAATACTGCGAGTGGCCAGAGTTTGGCCGCGGTTAACACTGGTTTCTAGCATTGCTGGTGAGGGGTAGGCGGCAAGTCCTGATTGCTTTTCGCTTTTGTATGCTGGCAGCATCATGGCGAGTACGTCCGCTGCTTCCAGCAAGACTTCTTGTTCGAAGGCATCGCCGACTACTAGCGTATCAAGCGATCGGTCGAAGCTCTGCCTAACGGAGAAGGCCGGGGCAGCTACCCACTGATCAGCCCGAGCGAGGGCGTCAGGTATGACTACGGTCAAATGGTGCACAGGGCTGCGCAGCTCCCCTTGAATGTCGCCCTCTTTTCCCCCATTCACCTGCAGCTGTAGGTGAATAGGCCCGATGGTGAAATCGCCCGCACGCTGAGGAAATACATCCAGCGTCCAGCGTTGTATTGCCCAAGTCTGGCCGCTGTGAGTTTCGCTGGCATTACTAGCGAATTGCTCGGTTTGCAAAATAACCAGGCCCGGAACTTCGGGAATACCGATGCGCGTGCCGCCGGTAAACCATCGATCGGTGGCGATTTCGAGGGTGAGTGTTACTTTTTGTCCAGGCACGATAAGGTTTTGAGACGTGAGCGCGCTGTTGATTCGCAAGCGCCCCGACGCCTCAAGTTCTTCGATCGAATTGCTAAAAGCGAGGGATGAACAAGCCATGGCTAGGAGAAGCAGCCCTCGTTCGAATAAAAGGCCTCCACTTGTCACGGAATATTCTCCAAGAGTACATCCGCCTTCGCCTCTGTATTTTGCAGCTGCATGCCGAATTTTATAGCCAGAAAGTTGGAAGGATCCTGTTGCACACCGCGTAACCACATAGCGCTAGTGGTCGGATCTTGGAGTATATCTTCCGCGGTCAGCTGTACTACTTCAGCCTGCCGCCAACGGATCTCATCAGCACCTTGCGCGGGAATCGCGTCGTCGCCACTAAGCTGTTTGTCTTGCGTGCTCGTGCCTGCTTCCTGCTGTTGGCTTGCACTGAGGCGGTTAATTTCATCGATGATAGCGCGCACCTGAGAGCGGTTGTCCGCGGCACCTGGATAACTTGGGTTGCGCGCCAGTAAACGATCGTAGCGGCTGACTGCGCGCACGTAGTCACGTCCTTGGGCACGCGCGTTGGCCTCATTGAATAGCGCATCATCACTGCTTCCACGTGAAAAGTACTCCGCCGCCAACATAAAATCTTCGCCGTAGTAGTAGGCGATACCCTTCCACATCAGATTATCGAAGCGGGCAGCGGCTTGCGGATATCTACCCAGTTGCAGAAGTAGCCGGCCCTGTTGATCGCCGGTTAGCCACAGGTCAGTGAAACCTCTCAGTATAGTAGACTGCTTATCGGCAGTAGTAGATCGCTCATGGACTGTCGACACAGTCGCTTGCTGCGCAATCGCGGGTAACGGCGCACTGCTTAATACAACCGGCAACATCAGCCACATCCAGGTCAGGGTCCAGCCTCTCCTGAACCACATCAGGAAAAGCCCCATTGCTGGAAATACCAAGAGATAGCCGCTATCAAGCCATGGCAGAGCACTGTCCTCGCTTACCATGTAGTAACTGTCGATACGGCGATTAAGTTGACGCACATCTGAATCATCGATGGTCAAAGACAGGTAGGCGCCAGTGGTATCAGCAGACAATCCTTTTAGTGACTCTCTTTCCAGCGGAGCTATTCCCGGCTCTTCACTTTCACTACCCACGCCTACAACCAGTAGTTGATGCGGGCGAGTGGAAAAATACGATTCGAAAGCCTGCCCACTGTCTGCTCCAAGACCGTCGGTGAACATTACAATGGTGGCAGGGGCATCACTTTCACTCAATATTTCATCTACCAGAGGCAGGCTAACTTCGGGGAATTTTCCCACCCGCGGCATGATGGCGGGAGTGATCGCTGCGAGGTATTGATTGAGGATATCCTGATCAGCCGTCAGAGAAAGCACAGTGTGCGCCGTCCCTGAATAGACGATAAGAGCGCTTCTCTTGTCGGGGCGAAGCGCTAGCAGGTCAGAGATTTTCTGCTTAGCGCGCTGTAAGCGACTGGGTTGCACGTCCTTCTGTTGCATTGTCGATGACACGTCTAACAGTATGACCAGCGCCGCTTTATCCTGGCTCAGGGGTGACGGTTGCTGACGCCATGTGGGGCCCAATAACACGAACAGCGTCATTGCCATGAACAGCAGTGCAAAATTTGTCGGATTCAACCAGCGCGCATTAGAACGCTGTAATCGCAGGTGTTGTAGCAGATGTGGAGCGATAATGCCGCCGAACATATCCTGTTTGCTGCGCTGCTGGTTCCGTATCAGCACCATTACCAGCCAAGGTATGAGCAGCAGAGCCCAACTCGGTCGAAGAAAATGGAAGTGCTCCAGTACGGCAAAATCAAAGGGCATTGAAGCCCCTTTTTCTGCGCAGACCATGCCATGCGCGCCACGTTTTATAGCCATGATAGAGCGTATAAAAAATGAGGGCGACGCTGAGCGGTAGCCAGTGCAGACTCTGCCGTGGACGAAAGCTAATCGTTTCGTACAATTCCGGCTCAAGTAGCGCAATAGTATGGTAGGCGCGCTTGAGCGCCTGTTGATCTAGCGCCACAAAACTCTGCCCCCCGGTGATCTCAGCGACGCGTTCGATGGTGTCAATATCGAGCGCCTCTTCTCCGACTGAGGAAGGATCACCAATAGCGATGGTGTAGATTCTGATATTGTAGGCAGCGGCCACCTTCGCTGCATCGATAGGCGGCACGATACTTCCCGTATCGTTGCCATCGGTAAGGATGATCAGAACACGGTTGTCTGATGTATTCTCTTTGAATAGTGTTATCGCCAGTCCTATTGCATCACCGAATACGGTGCTTTGGCCAGCCATGCCAATCTCAGTCTCCGCTAGGAGTTTTGACCACACCTGATGATCGTTGGTAAAGGGCGCTTGCAGATAGGAGGCACTGCCAAATACTATCAGCCCCAGACGATCTGCCGCACGCTGGTTAGCCAGCTCTGCAAGGACCTGCTTTACGGCCTGGAGTCTGTCGACTGTTTCGCCATCGGGCAGAACAAAATCTTGGGTTTCCATTGACGTAGATAAATCCACTGCAATCATTAGGTCCCGGCCAGACTTTTGTTGCTCGATGGGGGCGCCCACCCACTCAGGTTTGGCTGCAGCCAGTACCAGACATACCCACATGAAGCCAACGAGGAAATATTGCAAACGGTCGCGGCGTAGAATTATCGCGCCACCGTTGGGACGTTGCTCACTTAAATCAACGAGCTTGTCGAAGAAGGGTACTCGAACGGAGTCACGACTCTCTTTATAGGGGGGTATCAATGACATGAGTAAAGGAAGCGCCAGCAGGCATAAGGCCCAAGGATATGCCAGCTCAAGCATACGGTGAGCGCTCATGGTTGCATATCCAAATGTGACAGGCTGCGAGCAGCTGCTGTTGAACAGTGTCGTCGAGTGTTGTGCGGTTATAGGTACCCACGGCGATTAACTGGCATTGTTTTTGCGAAAAAGGCGCAGGAGTGCAGTAGTCATTGAGAAAGTTGACCCAGCTATCGCCCGACAGATGGGCCACCTGATGTCGAGGGAAAGCGGCCAGCGCCGTTAACTTCAGTATTTTATTCAACTCTATTAGCCAGATTTCGTCGCTGATATTTTTTGAAAAACTCTGGAGTCGCGCAGCCGCCTCGCGGCGGTAGCGATTGTGATGCCAGTGCCGCAGTTTTTTCCAGCTGTAGCGGAGCAATAACACTAGCAGCGCTGCTCCGAACCACGCCCAACCATCAGCTTGCGGGAGCCAGCTGATGGCATCAGGCGACGCTACTTCTGAAAATTCGCGCAACACATAATTACCAAACGTTTCTGGCAATGGCGGCAAACTCACGGCAACACCTTCTTGCCGCCGAGTTTCTCCCGCAACTGATCTGCCGTCGATGAGACTGTATCGACAGGCAGCACCGGAATATCATGACGCTTGAGTTCACCCTGAAAATGAGCCATCGATTTTCTGAAGCTGGCTTCGAACTTTTCCCCCAACTCTTTTTTGATAGGGTCGATCTCCAGTTGAAACTTCCCATCGCTCACTACTAGCTCATCCGCTCGGGAGATATCGCGTTCCAATGGGTCGTAGATCAGCGAACAAATAATGTCGTTGTGTTGGCTCAGTCGACGTAGGGTTTTGAGCGTGAGGTCGTTCCAGCCGTAAAAATCTGATATTAATATTACGAGATAGTCGTGACCAATACTGCGTTCCAGTAGGCTCAAAGCCTGCCCGAGCGCATCGGGATTACTGTCTTGGCGAGTGTTTATGCATAGATGATTGTTCATTGCCGTTAACTTGCCCAGCCAGCCGATGACCTGACGTTCGTTGCGCGTGGGTTTTGCCTCAACAATATCATTATCGTTGAAAAGGATTGCTCCGATGCGGTCGCCTACAGCCAGCACGCGCCACGCGGTAATAGCTGCGACCTCTGCGGCAACGACAGATTTCATTTTTTTTACGCTGCCGAAGAACATTGGCAGGCGTTGGTCGACGACTACGATCACTGGACGATCACGCTCTTCTTTATAAACCCTCACATGGGGTTTGCCGGTCCGGTTAGTGACTCGCCAATCCATATTGCGGATGTCGTCGCCAGGTTGATAATGGCGCAGTTCATCAAAATCTAGGCCGCGCCCACGTAGTCGAGACCGTTTACGTCCGCTTAATAACGATCGTACCGACTGTCTTGGCAGATAGTTAAACCCTTGTGCAGTAAAACGCAATCGCATTAGGGCGCGCAGGTTAGTGTATATAGCCTCCCCTGTGGTGTCGGTCATGGACGCTTAGCCTACTGCGACCTGCAGGAGGATTTCGTCGATGATGGCATCGGGTGTCACGTCATCGGCTAGCGCATCGTAGGTCAGAGTCAGACGGTGGCGCATAATAGAATGCAGCACTGAGCGAACATCGCCGGGATCGACGTAGTCTCTGTCATCTAGCCAAGCGTTGGCGCGGCAGGCTCGATGCAAGGAGATGCTGGCTCGGGGGCTAGAGCCGGTATCGATCCAGTGCGCCAGGTTGCCACCAAAATTTTCGGGAAGTCGAGTGGCCATTACCAAGTCGACAATATAGCGTTCTACCGCTGTGGATACCTCCATTTTTTGAATCGTCTCCCGTGCGGCGAAAATGTGGGACTGTGGGATGACGCCAGGTGGCGGTGCCTGGTGCGTTTCTTCCGTTTGCAGCATCCTTATGATGGCCAGCTCTGTCTCTGCATTCGGATAGCCCACCGATATCTTCATCATAAAGCGATCCAGTTGAGCCTCTGGCAATGGATAGGTTCCCTCCTGCTCGATAGGGTTTTGGGTTGCTAGCACCATGAACAAAGCCGGCAAAGGGTAGGTCTTGCCGGCTACGGTGATCTGGCGTTCTTCCATGGCCTCAAGCAGTGCGGATTGCACTTTTGCCGGTGCCCGGTTGATCTCGTCTGCCAGCACCAATTCGTTAAAAATCGGCCCGGGCTGGAACTGTAGTTCGGACTTGCCGTGATGGTCTTGGTAAACCTCGTTGCCAGTCACATCGGAAGGCAGCAGATCAGGTGTAAACTGAATGCGGCCAAGACTGGCCTGCAGCACTTGAGACAGTGTTTTAATGGAGCGCGTTTTAGCGGTTCCAGGTAAGCCCTCCAGCAGGACATTCCCGTTGCACAGTAGTGCAATTGCGAGAGTGCGAACCACTTCCTCCTGGCCGATGACCGATTGCACCATTTTCTGCATGACGGAGTTGACGGCACTCAGGTGATCATTGGGCAAAGCGGTGCTCCTTTTGTGATTTGCTGAATTGGGCGTTGGGGTGTGCGGCTAGTCGATAGTATAACGATATTGCTCAAAAATGCTTAGGCAGCCCAGGCTCGCTTCGCTCGAAAACGCCGCGACAGGTATTGCATTTGGTCGGCAAAGATCCGGTCTTTAGCGAGGAAATGCCATTCCCAAGGGTTGGGTCTGAAAGGGATGGCTAGCAATGGCATTCGTGCTTCCTCAGGTGTCCGATTGTCTTTTTGCCAGTTACAGCGTTTGCAGGCCGCCACTACATTTTCCCAGCGATCAGTGCCGCCGCGAGAGGTGGGAAGCACATGGTCACGTGTTAATTCCGCGCGCGTTGTCTGCTGTCCGCAGTAGAGACAGCGATGGTCATCGCGACGAAACAGCGTACGATTGCACAAGGGAGGGCTGAAACCCGGCATTATCTTTCCCTGAATAGCCACAATCGGTTGTAAATCGATGCGAGAGCGCAATCCATTACGGCGCTGAATGCCGCCGAAAATTGGCGGCAAGACATCCCCGATGCCGTAAACGACATCACCTTTGGCGTAGGCTGTAATGGCCTCATGCAGGGTTATCCAACCACGGGGTTGGCCGGCGAGGTCAAGTCGCAGGATCGTTTGCATTATTTCGCACTCAAAAGCTTGAGTTCAAACTACGGCAAAACGTTGGTAACTACAATGTGCACAATACCTTTCCGCTGAGGGAGGCCGATAGTCGCTTATTGCTTATGGCAAAGGCAGCTGTTTGGTCTTTATACTCTCGACACCGTAGGACCTGTCAGGCGAAGCTTTAGGTTTTTAGGCTGATAGCTGGCGTCGAGGCCACTGCTATCCACTTGGCCGATACCAGTGTTTTTCCCGCTAACAGCACCTTGCCTTCAAAATGTTGTCCTGCCTTGATCTCTCCCACCCCGGCGGGTGTTCCGGTCATAATGATGTCGCCGTCCTCTAAGGTAGTAAAGGTCTCCAGCTCTCTTATTATCTGCATAGGCGTATATATCATAAGACTCGTACCCCCTGCCTGCCGCAGCTTTCCGTCTACGTTTAGCTGCAAAGACAGACCTTCACTATTTTTTGGGAGGGTGACAAACTCACTAAACAGCGCGGCACCATCGAAGGCTTTGGCTCTTTCCCAGGGTAATCCTTTTGCCTTTAATGCTGATTGAAGCTCGCGTTTGGTGAGGTCCAAGCCGAAGCCAACCGCATTGAGTTTGCCGTTCTTTACGGTAAAAGCCAGTTCACTTTCATAGTGCAGAGCGTGATTGTGGATGTTGGAGCGCAGGATGTCGCTGATGGCTGAATTTGGCTTATTAAATACCACCATGCTGTCGGGGACTTCGTTACCCAGTTCCTTGATATGCGCTCTGTAGTTGCGGCCTACGCAGAGTACTTTTGAGGGTTGCACTGCGTTCCCGTTAACGCGAATGGTTTCCATTTTTTTATTTTTTTATTTTTTTGTCTGTGGCTCACAGGCCACTGCCGCCGAGCGACTCAACAGCTTGCCCCTTCTGCCAGATTGCATTGCGCCCTCTCAGATTCTGACAGGGTAAGTTCATACACCTGATCTTCCGGAAGAGGGATAACTAAACCATTGTATTCTACAGCGCTGTCTTTTTCTGTATCGCAGGCAAACGCCAGTGTGTAATCTCCAGGGGGTAAATAGCCGAAAGAATAATCCCAGCTGCCCGTTAACGCGTTATTTTCCAGGGAGGCAACTGCAAAAGGAGCGAGTGCGTCGCTGGGCGGCGTCGTGCTGCTGCCGCTTGTAAATACATCCGCTAAGCGTCCTTTTTCATCGCCTACTTTGCCGTTGTAGAGGTAGAGCCTGTTGCCTTTCTTGGGGTCAGATTTTTGGTCGCAAGGTGACACGCCATTAAATAAGGCGCTGTCTATCTGACCGGACAAGGTGGCATCTGTCTTGTTGTTCTCAACTCTGATGCCGTTTGTTGC
>ENA-OSJC01001039-OSJC01001039.1-marine-metagenome-genome-assembly--contig:-NODE-1039-length-24205-cov-12.265708_pt1 | contig 24205 bp, 23 predicted proteins | sample MGYA00237885_ERZ534234 | MGnify/ENA primary metagenome ERZ534234 (study PRJEB26413, sample SAMN06343907) | marine metagenome | isolation source: coastal waters | place: Atlantic Ocean: West Antarctic... | reverse complement strand
AATAGCAAATAAAAATACTATCCACGGATGCTCAATAGGCAAATCAACATATAAGGTAGCAATTAAATAAATACAAAACCCAACAAATATACCTCTAACAATAGATGCAATAAGAAACGAAAAAAATAACTGAATATAGCTTAAAGGCGTTAGCAAGAGAAAAACAATGTTGCCCATTACTTTCGCTTGAATTAAGCTTGACGAGCTATTTGAAAAAGAATTTTGTAGAAGAGACATCATAATTAATCCTGGAATTAGAAAAGCCATATAAGGAACACCTTCATAGACTTCGACACGACTATCGAGCACATGGGAAAAAATAAGCAAATATAATATTCCTGTAATTACAGGTGCAGCGACTGTTTGAAAAGCTACACGCCAAAATCTAAGGAGTTCTTTTTTTAGCAGAGTCCAAGTCCCTATTAATTGGTTGTGTATATTGTTCATATTAAATTTTATTTCCAGTCAGCTTTAAGAAAATATTTTCCAGATCCTGATCTACAGTTTCCATATCCAATATCTCTATAGATGAGTTATTTAAAGCTGTAATGATTTTACTAATATCAGTAATTTTTTTTAATTCAAAAGTATAAAAATTATCATCAACTGAGAAATGTATTTCTTTAATACTACTTGGTAATTTAAATATCTTATTTGCAGAAAGCCTAAGTTTTAAATTCTTTGCTGCAAATTTTTTAAGAAGATTAGTCGTTGTGTCTAAAGCAACAACTTTTCCAGCTCTTAGCATTGCCACTCGATTACATAGAGCTTCTGCTTCCTCAAGATAGTGTGTAGTCAAAACAATTGTATGTCCCTCTTTATTTAATTCTTTAATGAAATCCCATAATTTTTGTCTAAGCTCTACATCAACACCGGCAGTTGGTTCATCTAATACAATTACAGGAGGTCTATGAACTAAAGCTTGAGCTATTAAAGCTCTTCTTTTCATTCCACCCGATAACATTCTCATATTAGTAAAGGCTTTCGCTGTTAAATCTAAGCGCTCAATAACTTCATCAACCCAAACATCATTACTTTTTCCTTTGCCAAAGTAACCTGCTTGGAAACGAAGCATTTCTCTTAAATTAAAAAATGGATCGAAAACTAATTCTTGTGGAACAATCCCAAGAGAATGTCTAGCATTTTGATAGTCTTGAACTACATCAAAGCCCATTGCGGATATTGAGCCCGCTGTTGGCCTGACTAAACCTGCTAACATATTTATTAAAGTAGACTTACCAGCTCCATTAGGACCAAGCAAACCGAAGAACTCCCCCTCTTCGATTGACAAAGTAATCCCATTAACAGCTTTTAGTTGGCCATAATTTTTCTTAACGTTCTTAAATGCAATAGCTTTTTTCATCAAGTTTTTAATTGATTTCTAAATTTAGTTTGTATATTGAAAATTATTATTAAGAGATAAATTCTTCTACGCCATAAAGCTTGGCGAGACTTCCTAGATTAACGGGAGTATTTTTTATGCTCACAGTCCTCTTGTATTTTTTAGCCTGTCTTTTCCATTCAAATATTAATGCTAGCAAAGATGTATCAACTTCTCTAACCTGTATTAAATCGATTACAACAGAATCCTTCCATTCGAAGTCGATGGTTAATTTCATAATACTAGGTGCTTGCGTTAGAGTTATATCACCCTTCATGATCCAATTAGTATTTTTAAATTCTATTGAACTCACTTCTATTTTTTACCTTTATTTTTTTTTGCTAATTTTTTTATTAAAGTGTCCATACCGTTTCGCCTAATCTCACTTGAAAATTGACTTCTATAATTAGTAACTAAACTTACGCCTTCAATTACAATGTCAAAAACAAGCCACTTTCCAGTCCTCTTCGATAAAGCGTAGTTAACTTTTATTGGTTGGCCACCACTTTGAATAATTTCACTTTTTACTATAACAATATCGCTTTCCTCAGACGTTCTTGTTGATTTAAATTCTATTTTCTGATCTTTGTACTTTGACAAAGCCACTGCATAGGTCTTTAATAAAAGAGTTCTGAATTCAATAATAAACTCTTTTTTTTGTTTATCGCTTGCAGATCTCCAAGCTCTCCCCAAAACCAGACGTGCAACTTTTTCGAAATCAAAATTTGGAAGTATTTTTTCCTCAGCTAATTTATAAATCTTTTCTTTATTACCTTTTTGAATCTCTTGGTCTGTCTTAATAGCAAACATAACATCTTCAGCTGTTTTTTTTACCAACTCCTCAGGTCCCAAAGCAGCTATGGAATTAAATGAAAAGAATGCTAGTAAAAAGAATAATTTAATAAGATATTTTTTCAATTTACTCCTCCTCTTCGGAGGCTTTACTATACAAAAATTGACTAATTAATTTTTCTAAAACTACTGCATCCTGAGTCTGGGTAATTCTGTCTCCTTCGCCCAAATTACTCATATCTCCGCCCGCCTCTAAGCCCATATATTGCTCACCTAAAAGACCTGCAGTGTAAATATTGGCAAATGTATCTTTTGGAAATACGTATCGCTTATCAATATCAATCTTAACAACAGCATGATAGGCTTTTGTATCAAAAAAGATTGATTTTACTCTGCCCACTACAACACCCGCTGCTTTTACAGGCGCTCTCGGCTTTAATCCTCCGATATTTTCAAAGTGAGCTATAACTGAATAGGTTTCTCTTATATCATTAGAAGATAAATTCCCAACCTTCATAGCAAGACCAAGCAGGGACATTACCCCTATTGCAACAAAGATTCCAACCCAAGCATCAAGTTTAATTTTATCCATAAAGTTTCCTTAATTAAATCAGTTTACCCACCAAGCATAAAAGAGGTCAATATAAAGTCGAGCCCTAATACAACTAATGATGATGTTACTACTGTTCTTGTTGTAGCCCTACTAACCCCTTCTGCAGTCGGTGGCGCGTCAAATCCTTCAAAAAGAGCAATTATTGTACAAGCTACGCCAAACACTAAACTTTTTATCACTCCATTAACAATATCATATCTAAAATCAACATTTGCCTGCATTTGAGACCAAAATGCTCCTTCATCAACTCCAATTACGATAACAGCGACAACATAACCACCTAGTATGCCTACCATTGAGAAAATAGAAGCCAATATTGGCATAGCAATCACACCCGCCCAAAAACGAGGTGCAATAATTCTTCCAACAGGATTAACCGCCATCATCTCCATTGCTGATAATTGCTCTGTTGCTTTCATTAATCCAATTTCTGCAGTAATTGCAGTTCCAGCTCTACCTGCAAAAAGAAGTGCTGTTACAACTGGTCCTAGCTCCCTAACCAAAGCAAGCGCAACTAAAACACCTATTGCCTCAGATGATCCATATTTCTCAAGAGTATAATAACCTTGTAATCCCAGAACCATTCCTACAAAAAAAGCAGAAACAATAATAATTACTAAAGACATTACTCCCGTAAAATAAATTTCCTTCATAGTTAAATGAAATCGTTTAAAACTTTCTCCTGAGGATATAAGTATTAAAAAGAATAGTCTTGTAGCCGTTCCGAGGCGCTTAATTCTACTGGTAACTGAGTAACCAATTTTTTCAAAAAAATTTATTAAACTCTTCATATTTTAAATTCCTAAAGCGCCAAATCTAAATTATAAGATGGTGCAGCAACATGAAATGGAACTGGCCCATCTTTTTCAGAATGAATAAATTGTTTTACAAATGGAAGTTTTGATGCCATTAATTGCTTTGGAGATCCTTCAGCGGCAACAACACCATCTGCCACAAAATAAATATAATCTGCAAAAGAGAAAGTTTCTGCAACATCGTGAGTGACAATGATTGAAGTTGCTCCAAGTGCATCATTTAGTGTTCGAATTAAATCGCAAATTACAGCCATTGAGATTGGATCTAACCCTGCAAATGGCTCATCGTACATAATGATATCGGGATCGAGTGCAATTGCTCTTGCTAGCGCAACCCTTCTTGCCATTCCTCCAGATAATTCTGTAGGCATTAGTTTATATGCTCCGCGAAGACCTACTGCATTTAATTTCATTAAAACTAGATCTTTTATTATATTTTCCGGAAGGTCAGTATGCTCCCTCATAGGGAATGCAACATTCTCATAAACCGATAGATCAGTAAATAAAGCTCCATGCTGAAATAACATGCCCATTTTACGTCTTAATTTATAAATACCAGATAGATTCTGATCATGGACAACCTGATCATCAATAACAACACTGCCTGACTTAGGTTTAATTTGGCCACCGATAAGTTTTAAGATAGTAGTCTTACCACTCCCACTTCCGCCCATAATTGCAGATACTTTACCTCTTTGGAATTCCATATTAATTCCTTTATGGAGGAGTTCTTTACCATAGCCAAAAGTAAGGTTTTTAATATTTATTAAATTATCAGACATTATTGTCTTTCTTATTAAGTTGTTGGATATATTTTACATTAAATCTAGTAAAGTAAACTATAGTTCGCCATATGAATGAAGCCCGGATAAAAATAAATTAACCCCAAGAAACGCAAAAGTTGTAACGGCTAAGCCTACTAAAGACCACCAAGCCAAAACCGTTCCTCTTAGCCCCTTAATTAATCTTAAATGAAGCCATGCTGCATAATTCAACCATACTATTAAAGCCCAAGTTTCTTTTGGATCCCAAGACCAATAACCGCCCCAAGCCTCAGCAGCCCATACAGCGCCTAATATTGTTGCAATTGTAAAAAAAATAAATCCAATTGATATGACTTTATAAGTCAATTCATCCAATACATTTAATTCTGGTAGATAATTTCCCATAATGCCTTTATCTTTTAACAAATATGCAACAGAAATCATGGCTGCCATTGCAAAAGCTCCATACCCAATAAAATTTGCAGGCACATGAATTTTCATCCAATATGATTGAAGAGCTGGTACTAAGGGCTGTATTTCATTCGCCCCTTTTTCAAAGGTATACCAAAGAATGAAGGCTACAGCTGCAGTAATTATAATAAGCACGAACGCACCCATTTTTTTTATTTCTAATTTTTCTTCATAATGAAGATAAAGTAAAGATGTAATAAGACAGAAAAGAACAAACACCTCATATAGGTTACTTACGGGTATATGGCCAACATCAATGCTAATTAAGTAAGACTCATACCAGCGAACTAGTAAGCCCACAAATCCCATCATTGTTGCTATCCAAGTTATTTTAGTTGCAAGATTTCCGTAAAACTCTTGCCTGCTAAATAAATAAACCCAATAAGTAACTAGACTTAATGGATATAAAGCAGTCATCCACATAATGGCTGACTGGCTAGATAAAAAATATTTAAGAAAGAAATTGAGTTCTATTTGATCCAAACTACCTTTGAAGAGATAAATAGAAATAAATGACAATAAAAAAGTAAATATAAATAATTTTTTAAAATTTGGCCATACATTAGCCATCCAAGTAAATGTTATAGCTGACCCAATCAAAATAATTATTTCATAATTATCCATAAAGTTATTAAATTTAAATATTGCTAAAATAGTTAGGCACGCTAGGGCCAAACCAAACGAATAATTCATAAATTTATCTTTTATATTGCTTAGCATTTTTAACCTCATCAATTAGTCATCTTTTTAATATTATCTTTAAGTTCAATTGCATATTGATCAAAATCCATGCGATCTCTATTAGTAGCTAAGGAAACTATCAAGCTATTGCTTCCTTTTTTTACAAGAATCCATAAGCGAATTTCTTGAATATAAATCATACAAAATATACCCATCACTAAAAGTATTGAGCCTAAATAAACCCAAATTTGGCCAGGTGATTTTGTCAATTGTAAACCACTAGCTTGGACATGCTTATAATCTTTTAATTCAAGATATAAAGGGACTCCATAAAAAAAACTATCACTGTATGCAGTGAGAGCATCTTGAATAAACCTTGGAGAATCATTTGTGGGAAAAATAATTTTATCTTGGTTATCATCTTTGTAGCTCTTAACAAGTTCCTGCCCTACTAAATAAATAATATTAATATAAGTTTCTACTGCTTTTTCTTTATCTGAAAATGAAGCTTGCTCAGGAATATTTAAATTCATTGTCTCTACAACCGATCTATATCCTCCTGATATAAAAGAATTAATAATATTTTGAGTGCCTGATTGAAAAGCCTCTTTTTTTTCATTTGTTGCAAAAGCTGATTCATTAAGTCCTTTGCTGATTGCATTACTAACTTTTTGTGAATTATTTAATAAAGATTTAAAAATCATAAATCCTTCAAGGCTAAGATTATTATCTGCAGGGATCTTGAGGTATTTAAATTCTTCTTGAGGGGAGTCTCTCGTCCCACTCATAAAAAAATAATTACCATCAACAAACATTGGGAATTGATAAGTTTGATATTCTTTAGCCTGACCTGATTCATTTCTAACTTTATATAAAAAATTAGGTCCTACATTAGTAGGTTTTGGTTTTTGTTCTGCATTGTTACTTATTTCTAAAATATTAAACTTTCTAAAGTCTTTGAACTCAAGGGTTAAATTTCTATTTTCAAAAGTAAGCTTATTATTTTTAAAAATCTCAGAATTCATTTTAAAAGATGGTTGCGAAGAACTTAAATCCCAGACTAAAAAATTTAATTGTGAGCCTCCATCTTCAAAAGCGGCCTGATAAATCGTTACCCCCTTATAAGTTAAAGGCTTGTTAACGCTAATTGTTTTTGTTATGGACTCCCCTGTTTTTTTATCTCTTACTAATAAATCACTTTTAAAAGATTTAGGCTGTCCTGTTGAGTAATGTTCAATATTGAAATCTTTTAAGGTGATTGAAAATGGTATTTCTTGAACCAGGTATCCCTCCTTAGCTCTCAATATCGCCGCTGTTTTTGTTTGCCCTTCTGACAATAAAATACTAGCTCTATAAGATAGATTGTTTTCACTCATTCTCCCAGCCAAAGGTATTTGGGATAATTCTTGATCTAATAGCTGAATCTGTTTAGTCCCCATTAACTCCTGAAATTTAAAAACTAAATTCCCATCTAATAATCCGCCAATACTAATGACTACGATAGCAAGATGAGTAAAAATATAACCTAATTTCTGGAGGTCTCCCTTTTTTGCAACAATTAAATCCCCCTCTTCATTGCTGGCTTTATGTTTAACCTTATAATTTTTTGAGCTTAAAAATTCTATGATTTTTTTTGCGTTAAATTTTTTAGTTGGAAATTGATATGAGTGTTTAAAGGACAGTAATGATTTTTCTCTAATGCGATCTTGAAAATTTTTATAATCCTTCAATATTTTAGGTGTATTTCTAGAAATACATAACGAAGTAGATGTAATTAAAAAAATTAATATCAGGAGAAACCAAAAAGCTTGATACACATTATACAATCCTAATTGATTAAAGATATCAAACCAAAATTGTCCAAATTTAATAATATAATTATTATAGGGTTCGTTTTGCTTTAGAACAGTGCCAATAACTGAGGCAACAGCAAGAAGAGAAAACATTGTGATTGCAAATCGCATTGTACTGAGAAGATGAATAAAACTTTCTAGATTTTTATTTGATTTTTTCAAAAATTATAAGCATTGATATGTTGGTTAATAAATGACAACCTACGATAATTTAAGTTTCATCCTAGTTTAATAGAATTGATTATCTCAAACCTTGAATATAATCTGCTACAGCCTGCATTTCTTGTTCAGTTAATTTCTGGGCTATAGTTCGCATAACTGATTCAGGATCATTTTTTCTTAATTCTAGTCTAAATGAATTTAATTGAGATAAAGTGTATTGAGAATGCTGTGCATTTAATCTTGGGTATTTATCTGGGATTCCATGCCCTGAAGGACCATGACAACTTGCGCAAGCTGCTACTCCTTTATTTTTTATACCCGCACGAAAAATATCTTCACCCAAAGAGCCAACGCCATTCTTTTGTGCTGAAGATAATAAAATAACTTGCTCTGAGAAATATCTACCAAGATTTATCATGTCCTTCTCAGTCAAATTTGCCACCATACCTGCCATTACTACATTTTCCCTAAGTCCACTTTTAAAATTATTAAGTTGTTTGGTGATATAAGCGGCATGCTGCCCTGCTAATTTCGGATTAGCTGAAATTGCACTATTTCCATCAATTGCATGACAAGCAATACATAAATTGTTAATAGTCCTCTTTGTGCTGACCAGCTCTGATGAAGAAAGAGTACTTTCAGCGCTAACTGTAAAACTTAGAAAGGCTACAATAAAACCGACAAATTGAATAATTCTTATCATTAGGGCTCCGAAGTTAATTCATTTAAAAAGGCTACATTTTAACTAAAATATGCACAACGTGATAGCATTAACTCAAGAATAAAAGGGGAAAGAATGGCTTTTTTACAAAATGCTAAGTTTATTATTTCAGTAAATCACTTTGATGAGCTTCCAATTGATGAAGGAATTGAAATTGCATTTGCAGGAAGATCAAATGCTGGTAAATCAAGTGCAATTAATTCTTTAAGCAAACAAAATCGTCTTGCTTATGTTAGCAAGCAACCAGGCAGAACTCAATTAATTAACTTTTTTAGTATTGGTGATCATATGTCACTAGTTGACCTTCCTGGTTATGGGTATGCAAAAGTCCCGGGCGCAATTAAAGACCATTGGGTGAAAACATTGCCTCGATACCTTCAAGAAAGAAATAGTCTAGCTGGACTTGTTATTGTTATGGACATAAGAAGACCTTTAACGAACCTAGATATTCAAATGCTCGATTGGTTTGCTCCAAGACAAAAACCAATTCACATTTTGCTTACAAAATCTGATAAATTATCAAAAGATAAATCGCTTAGAGCTCTTGCTGATGTAAAGAAAACAGTACAAACCCAATGGGCTGATTCGTTTCACACAAAATGTACTGTTCAGCTATTTTCTAGTTTAAAAAAACAAGGAATTGAAGAGGCAGATGAAATTATTCAAAGTTGGTTAGCTCTTAACAAACACCATATCCCAAACTTGGTGTCCTAAATTAACACCTCGATTCTCATATTTAGTTTTAGGCCTATATGAAGGTTTTTTTGAAAAATCACTATCTTTAGTTTTATACATTGTATTCTTCTTAAATATTTCTATTATCCAGTTAGCATAATCCTCCCAATCTGTTGCTATATGAATATAGCCTTCTTTTTTTAATTTTCTACTTATTAATTCTAAAAAAGACTGTTGTATTAGCCTTCTTTTATTGTGGCGTTTCTTATGCCATGGATCTGGGAAAAAAATATGCACAGCGTCTAAGCTTTCATCTAGAGCCATCTTCTCTAAAACCTCAACCGCATCATGCTGAATAATCTTTAAATTTGTTAGCTTTTTTTCTTTTATTACATTTAAAAGATTTCCAACACCTGGAGAATGAACATCGATTGCAATAAAATTAGAGTGACTTAAAGTTTCAGCAATTTCAGCAGTTGTATGACCCATACCAAAACCTATTTCAATAATTCGTTTTCCTTCACTAGCAAAAATAGAATTCCAATTCAGAAAATTCTCTCCGAAAGGAATAGCATGGAGCGGAGAAAGTAATTTAATCCCTTCTGACTGATGCTTAGTAAGCCGCCCCTGTCTGAGCACATAACTTCTAATAGGTCTAATTTTTGATATCGTCATTAAATAGTTTGAAATAATGTATAAAAATTTTCATGTTGATGGATTATAATAACCTCAAATAATATTTAAACCGAAAATGAATAAAAAAAAACAAGTTGCAATAATTACTGGCGGAGCTAAACGAGTTGGTGCAGCAATATCTAGAAGGCTCCATAAAGCCAATATTGATATAATAATTCATTATAGAAACTCGGATACTGAAGCAAATTCTCTTCAAGAACAATTAAATAAGATTAGAAAAGGCTCTGCCTCGATAATTCAAGCAGATCTTTTAGACCCAAACAGTTACTCTTTAATAATTAATGAGGCAATTAAGGTTTATGGGCAATTGAATTTTCTTATCAATAATGCTTCATCATATTACCCGACTAATATAAATGACATTAACGAATTAAATTGGAATGAGCTTATTGTTAGCAACCTTAAAGCTGCTCTTTTCTTGTCAAAAGAAGCTAGTCCCTTTTTAAAAAAATCCAACGGCTCTATAATTAATATTACTGATGCACATATAACAAATCCTAAGAAAAACTATATTATTTATTCAATTGCAAAATCAGGATTGACAACCTTAACTAAATCACTCGCCCTAGAGCTTGGTCCAGAAATTAGAGTGAATGCTGTTGCACCAGGGCCTGTTCTATGGCCAGATAAATCAAGTGAGTTTGATGCGCTGTACCGTAAAAAAGTTATCTCACAAACTATGCTTAAAAAAGTAGGTGACGCAGATGATATTGCCAAAGCAGTTGAGTTCTTATTATTAAATGCGCCATTTATTACTAGTCATATATTAAATGTAGATGGAGGCAGATCTTTCAATAGTGAATAAAAAATTTAAATACCTGTCGATTAATAAAAAAGGTGCTTTTATTTATTTCTTTGATTTAGCTTGAATAGTTCTGACTTTATCCTTATGATGCATAATTTTTACCTAACTAAAACTTATAATGACAAAACTACTCATAGTTGAATCTCCTTCCAAAGCAAAAACATTATCTAAATATTTAGGGAGCGACTTTGAAGTTCTAGCATCATATGGGCACATAAGAAACCTACTTCCAAAGTCAGAAGGTATTGATACAGATAGTTTTGAAATGAAATATGCTCTTATTGATAGAAATAAAAAGCATATGGATGCCATCACAAAAGCAGTAAAAAAATCTGATGAGGTTCTCCTGGCAACTGATCCTGATAGAGAAGGTGAGGCAATAGCCTGGCATATTGCTGAAATCTTAAATGATAAAAAATTACTAAAAAATAAAGTAGTAAAAAGAGTTGTATTCCAGGAAATTACAAAATCAGCAATTATTCAAGCGATTGAAAAACCAAGAGATATAGCGCTAGCTTTGGTAAGGGCACAACAATCTAGGCAAGCGTTAGACTATCTAATAGGGTTTAATTTATCCCCTTTACTATGGTCAAAAATACGTTATGGTCTTTCTGCAGGTCGAGTCCAAAGCCCTGCATTAAGATTAATAATGGAGCGTGAAGCTGAAATTGGAAAGTTTCTAGCAAAAGAATATTGGACCGTACATCTAGAAGCAAAAAAAAATCAAACACAATTCTCTTCAAAATTATATATTTTAGATAATAATAAAATAGAACAATTTACAGTTAATGAAAAAAAACAAAGTGAAAAAATTGTTGGTGAGTTACTTTTAAAAAGTGGTGGAAAAACTAGGGTTTCAAGAGTTGATAAAAAACAAAGGATTAGAAACCCTTCGGCACCATTTACAACATCTACACTTCAACAACAAGCTGTAAGAAAGCTTGGCTTCACAACAAAAAGAACTATGATCGTTGCTCAAAAATTGTATGAAGGTATTGATACAGGAAATGAAACGGTTGGACTTATTTCATACATGCGAACTGATTCAATGACCTTGTCAAATGATGTAATCCAACAAATAAGGGAATATATAAAAGGCAATTATGATTCTAAATACCTTCCACCAATTGCTATTGGCTACAAAACAAAAGCAAAAAATGCTCAGGAGGCTCATGAAGCAATCAGGCCTACAGATATAAGTAGAGCTCCTAAAGACTTAAAAAAATATTTGAGCGATGAGCAATTCAAACTTTATGAAATGATTTGGCAAAGAACATTATCTTGTCAAATGACTCCAGCTATATTTGATGCAGTAAGTGTCGACCTTGAAATTGGAAAAGGGGAAAGTATTTTTAGAGCGTCGGGCCAAACTCTAAAGTTTCCAGGCTTTATGTCAGTTTATATGGAAGATGAAGATGTACCGTCTGATGAAAAAGAAAACTCATCAACACTTCCTCCCTTAGAAATTGGTGAAGTTTTGAACATTGAAAAAATAAATGGTGATCAACACTTTACTGAGCCGCCTCCAAGATATTCTGAGGCAAGTCTTGTAAAGACTTTAGAAGAGTATGGGATAGGCAGACCCTCCACTTATTCAAGTATTATTTCGACTTTACAAGATAGAGAATACGTTCTACTTGAAAAAAAGCGATTCATGCCAACCGATGTTGGTAAGGTTGTCAATGATTTCTTAACTGAACATTTTAGCCATTATGTAGATTATGATTTTACTGCTCAATTAGAATCTCAATTAGATGATATTGCAGCTGATAAAAAAGAATGGTTATCTGTGCTATCTAATTTTTGGAAAGATTTTAATCATCAAATTAATGAGAAGAAAGATCTGGACCGCTCTAAAATAACTCAGAAATCTATTGATGAAGATTGTCCAAAATGTAGCAAGCCATTACTGTCTAAACTTGGTAAAAGAGGAAATTTTATAGCGTGCTCTGGGTATCCAGATTGTGATTTCACAAGAAGTTCAAATGGTGATCTACCACAAGAGCCAAAAATAATTGCTGTTGAAAAAGAAACTAAGAAAAATGTAATCTTATTAATAGGTCCTTATGGCCCTTATCTTCAGTTAGGTGAGCAAGAAGAAGATAAGAAAATTAAGCCAAAAAGAATTACTATACCAAGTGAAATAGCATTAGCAGATCTTAATGAAGAAATTGCTTTGAGGCTAATTTCATTGCCCAGAGATTTAGGTGAGCATCCTGAAACTGGTAAAAAAATTATTGCAAATATTGGTAGATTTGGTCCTTATGTTAATCATAATGGAAAATTTAAATCTATACCCAAAGACGAAGACTTATTTAAGATATCCCTAGAAAAGGCAGTTGATCTTCTTAAGCCGTTTCGAAAAATTGGAGATGATCCTGACAATAAAGGATCTATTGATATTTATAAAGGTAGGTTTGGTTTTTATATACAGAGGGGATCAATAAAAGTAAATATTGCTAAGGATGTTGATCCAGAATCAATTAGCCTGGAAAAATCTTTAAGCCTATTATTAAAAAAAGAAATAGAAGAAGATAAGAAGAAACCAGCAAAAAAGAAACCAGCAAAAAAGAAACCAGCAAAAAAGAAACCAGCAAAAAAAACGTAATTTAAGTTTTTTTCTTACTCACCCTATTCATCCAATTTCTAATTCGTTTTACATCCGCAAAACGAGTTAATTTTCCATATGAATTCAATAAAACAATAATTATTGGCTGATCATTAATTATTGTTTGTACAACTAAACATCGTCCTGACTCTCTAATAAAACCAGTCTTAGATAATCCAATATCCCATTCATCTTTTTTAACTAATGGATTAGTATTATTCAAGCCAATACTATTTCTTTTTTTACCAATTTTAATATTTTCAGAAGGTGTAGTTGTTAATTCCCTAATGACAGAGTATTGATATGCTGCTCTAGCTAATTTAAGTAAGTCGTTTGCTGTGGAAATATTTCTTTTATCGAGGCCAGTAGGGTCTCTAAACTGACTTTTTTGCATGCCCAATTGAATTGCTTTAACGTTCATCGCGTTAATAAAGCCCTTCCTTCCAGAAGGGTATGAGCGACTTAATGCAAAAGCTGCTCTATTATCAGAGGAAATTAATGATGCTTTTAATAACTCGTACCTAGTTAATTTAGTACCAATTGGCAATCTTGAAGTTGTCCGCTTTACTCTGTCAATATCGGCTTTTGTTAGTGTGATTTTTTGATCAAGGTCTAATCCAGAATCAAGAACCACCATCGCAGTCATTAATTTAGTTAAAGATGCAATTGATGCTTCTGCATCTGCATTTTTTTCATAAATGACCTCGCCTGTATTTTGATTAACTACGATAGCTTTTAAAGAGCGGACTTTTAAGCTTTTGCTATTTTTAACATAAAGACTCAGAGATTTTTTGGAAAGTGGTTCTTTTGCAATGGTTAGATGAGTCGAGGATGAAAATAAAAATAAAACTAATAGAATGCCTTTTAAATACAAATTCACTAAAAACCCTTGATTTTTTAACTTCACATGATGATATACAGTTTAATTTTATTTGTCACTTTAAATTATAATACTGTACTGTTTGTTTAATTAAGTTGGGGATTTTAATGGATTATATTGATGGTTTATTTTACACAAAAGAACATATATGGATAAAACCCTACCAAGAAAATGAATATTTCCTGGGTATTACAAATTTTGCCCAAGACTTATTAGGAGATATTGTTTACGTTGACTTAGTGCTAGGAAATAAATTTAATATAGGCTCATCAATAGGGTCTATTGAGTCAGTCAAAACTGCATCAGATATTATTGCTCCGGACAATGGTGAAATTATCATTATTAATGCAGATATCGTAAGCAACCCTGAAAAAATAAATACAAACCCTCATGAGGAGTGGTTATGCAAAATATCTCTTGATTATAAAATTGATAAAAAAAATTATTTAACTAAAGAAGAATATCTATCTTTAATAAATAACTAATTTTTAGAACGCTTCATTAGAAATTGAGTCAATAAACCTACAGGACGACCAGTCGAGCCTTTTTCTTTTCCAGACTTCCATGCAGTTCCAGCAATATCTATGTGAGCCCAATTATACTTTTTAGCAAACCTTGATAAAAAACAAGCCGCTGTTATGCTTCCACCTGCTCGTCCACCAATGTTTGCCATATCTGCAAAATTACTATTTAGTTGGGGCTGATATTCGTCCCACATTGGCATCTGCCATACTGGGTCTAATGCAACTTCACCAGCAGTCTTCAATTCATCAGCTAATGGATCGTAATTACTGAATACCGCAGAAATATGATGGCCTAATGCAATAACACAAGCCCCGGTTAGAGTTGCAACATCAATAACAACTTCAGGTTTAAACCTTTCTGAATAAGTCAAAGCATCACATAATATTAATCTACCTTCAGCATCAGTATTAAGAACTTCTATAGTTTGCCCAGACATACTTTTGACTATATCTCCAGGTTTTACAGCTTTTCCATCAGGTAAATTTTCACATGTTGGAACAACCATAATTATATTTAGAGGTAGATTTAATTCTCCTACTGTTTTCATTACACCTAAAACTGTTGCAGCCCCGCCCATATCATATTTCATTTCATCCATATCTGGTGAGGGTTTAATTGATATGCCTCCTGCATCAAATGTTATCCCCTTCCCTACTAACACTATTGGTTTTTTATTTTTTGGTCCCTTCTTATGTTCTAGAACTATAAATTTAGGCACCTCTCTGCTTCCTTTTGCTACTGCCAGAAAAGAACCCATTTTTAACTTCTCAATTTGCTTTTGCTCTAAAACAGTTACTTTCATTTTATATTCACGTGCTAATTTTTTTGCTTCGCTAGCAAGATAAGTTGGTGTGCAAATATTTGGAGGTAAGTTACCAAGGTCTTTGGTAAGATCTACACCTTTGGCAATAGCCTGGCCATTCTTTAGTCCCTGTTTTATTTCTTTTGTAGCTGGCTTATTTGTATGAAGAAAAACTTGGAAATTAGTAGGTTTAGATTTATTTTGAGTTTTTAGAGAATTTATTATGTAGCCTTGATCAGCCAAAGCTCTGACAAGATATTCAGTTGCGGATTGTTCGGTTAATAATTTATTAACAAATTGATTAATTGGAAATATGATATTTGTAAAATTTATGTTGTTTAGTTGCTTGGATGCACTTACTATTCCTTTAAAAAATTCTTTAGGGGTTAAATCTGCATGAATTCCAATTCTTAATAAAATTACTCTAGAATATTTAGTAGCGCCGTGAACCAATAAGGTTGAGCTAGTTCTTTTATGAAGATCACCTAGGCTTAAAATATTATTCAAATGTTTCAAGGTTAAAGCATCTATTTGTTTTCCACATAATATTTGGTTTTTATTATTGACTGCCAATGTAATAATATCAGCCGGTATCTTGGTAATTAAATCTGTTTTTATGGTGAATTTCATTTAATATCCTTTATATATTCAAATCAAAACTTTAAAGTCATGCTATTTAAAACGTCTTTAACAAAAGAATTATTTTATACCTCATTATCTACAATTCTAATCCTATCTGGTGTAGTTATTGCGCAGAGATCGGTCTATATATTCCGTTTAGCTGCAAAAGGCATTATACCTAATGACGCAATTGATACTATTCTTGTTTTTAATTTACTCAAACATTTACCATTATTACTCTCACTAACACTATTTCTAACTGTTTTAATAACTCTGACACGTTGGTATAAGGACAGTGAAATGGTTATATGGTTCAGTTCTGGCATGGGTTTATCGAGATTTATTAAACCAATTATTATGTTTAGCCTGCCTATAATAATTTTAATTACAGCACTTTCTTTTTATATAAGCCCTTGGGCAGTTCATAAAGCAGAGGAATTTAAAAAAGGATTGAAAAGTAGAGATGAGTTAGCAACTATAACCCCTGGTGTTTTCAAAGAATCACAATCAGATAATCGTATTTTCTATGTTGAAGGATTTAGTAAGCTTGGCAATATAGTTAAAAATATCTTTGTTCAGTCTGTACAGAATGGAAAACTTGGAATAGTAATTGCTAATGAAGGAGTAAGGGAAGAAAATAAAAGAGGTGAAGATTATATAATTATGAAAGAGGGGAGGCGTTATGAAGGCCGATCAAATTCACAAGAGTTCTCAACTACTTATTTTAAAGAATATGGAATACTTATTGAGAAAGAGGCGCCTAAAATAATTTCAGTTGGCGAAGTTTATGAAGCAAAAAGCACTTTAGAACTTTTGACATCAGAATCAAGCAGGTATAAAGCTGAACTATATTGGAGGCTATCGTTACCTATCTCTGCTTTACTATTAGTATTTCTTGCAATACCTTTAAGTGTAATTAATCCTCGCTCAGGGCGATCAGCAAATATCATTCTCGCTTTATTATTATTTGTTATTTATAACAACTTATTAGGTGTCTCTCATAGTATTGTTTCAATTGGCAAAACAACAATATTGTATGGCCTTTGGCCAGTGCACCTATCTTTTGCCACGATTGCTATCTATCTATTCTATAGGCGCTCCCTAAACCTACCTTTATTTTCAATAAAATTTCTACAAAGAAAATGAATCAAATAACAAGATACTTAAATAGAGAATTTTTTACAAACATTGCCATGATAATGCTTGGCCTCATTGCACTTTTTTCTTTTTTTGATTTTATTCAGGAAATTAATGATCTTGGCAAAGGTGGGTATGGCCTGATACAAGTTGTTAGTTATGTTGTATTGAGTATGCCAGGTCATGTTTACGAAATTATACCTTTAGCTGTTCTTATTGGAGCAATGTTCACAGTAGGGGAACTTTCGCAAAATTCAGAATTTACTGTCATGAGGTCCAGTGGGTTATCAATTAAAAAAATTGCTTCCTCTTTAATTTACGTTGGGGTCTTTTTCTGCCTACTTACTTTTGCCATAGGAGACCTCATCAGTCCTAATAGTGAAAAGAATGCACAACAATTAAAAATTAGCTCGACTGACTCTGTTGTGAGCCAGGAGTTTAAATCTGGATTTTGGATAAAAGACGGTAAAAGTTTTGTTAATATTGAGAATGTTCTACCTGATAGTTCGCTAGAAGACATTCATATTTATGAATTTGATCGAAATTTTAAATTAAGAACTATCGTTAATGCAAAACAAGGTAAATTCGAAGATGGTCAATGGAAGCTTAATGATATCTCGCTAACTTTGCTTGATGAAGAAAAAATTACAACTACCAATATTGAAAATGGAAATTGGAAATCCTTAATCCGGCCTGAAATGATGAATGCACTAATCATATCGCCAGAAAAAATGTCGACGATTAATTTAGCTAAATTTATAAAATATTTGAAATTGAATAATCAGAAAGTCACTCGCTATGAAATTGCTTTTTGGGAAAAATTAATACACCCGATTATGCCAATAGTAATGTTAATTTTTGCTATTCCTTTCGGGTTCTTACAAGAAAGATCAGGAGGAAAGTATTTAAAAATGTTTCTCGGTATTATAATTGGTATTACTTATCAAATTATCAACACAATGACTAGGCACGTAGGACTTCTTAATGACTGGCAACCATTTATGAGCTCTTTAATACCAACCATTATATTTTTATCAATTGGCTTATATTTAATATCTAGATTCGAGCGTCTATAATTTCTGAGCCTAAAATAACATCATGTAGATATTGATTTTTTTTATTAAAAACTACCCAAAAAAAAGTAACGAGAAATAGAATGGCTCCGATAGTTGCTAATAAATATCTTGCAAAATAAAACGATAGACCATCGTCAGGAAAGATTAATTTTAATTTCCATGCTCTCATTGCTAATGTTTGTCCGCCGCGTGCCCATGAACAAACAAAGTAAACTCCTGATGATGCCCACAAAATAAACTGTAATAATTTTGGCTCAGTATTAAACAAGAAAAGCACGAAAAAAGTAACTATGAACCATAAGCCAATTTGAATGATAAGCTCATAAAATAAACAGCAATACAGTCTTAAAATAAAATTATTTATTTGCTAAGATATTTCTGTAATTTATATAGTAATGGTACTGTTACCAAAGCAATCAAGCAGCCAAGACCTGTACCAATTGCCAATACTATATTGCCACTAGCCAATCCCCCTGTAAAGTCACTTACTGCATTACCAATACCTGCACCGATTACAGCACCTAAACCCACTTGGAATTTACTTGGTAAGTATTTTTCCAAGCCTAAACCAAAGAAAGCCCCTATTAGCATCACTCCATTATCGACAATACCGAATATAACAAAGTCATAAAAATATTTCCAATCCATTACTTTCTCCCTAACACTACTAATTTAATGCAAAAACTAACAAAAACCATTAGACTTTCCATATAAGATTACTTTCGAAATATTATAAGCGATTTAGATGAAACCATCATGTAACTTTTATGAGTTAAGCCAAACTGGTCTGATTAAGGAAGCTAATTTCCTTAAGTCTGCTAACTCTGATGCCCGACCAAAAGATAAATTAATTAACCTGGTAGTAATTCATAGTATCAGCTTACCGCCAAATAAATTTGGAGGTACATTTATCGAAGATTTCTTTACAAACAAACTAAGGACTGAAAAACATCCTTATTTTGAAAAAATTAAAGAGCTCAAAGTATCCCCTCACTTTCTTATCAAGCGTAATGGTGAATTGATACAATTTGTGTCGTGTAAAGATAGAGCATGGCATGCTGGGAAATCAAATTGGAAGAATAATTCTAACTGCAATGACTTTTCTATAGGGATAGAGCTTGAAGGTTCTGATTTTTCCCCATTTGAGAATATACAATATATGAAACTTATAAATCTCTTAAAATGTCTATGTAAAAGCTACCCAATTAATGATATTGTTGGGCACAACCAAATTGCACCTGAAAGAAAAACGGACCCAGGTCCTTTTTTTGATTGGGATTTAATTAATGCGGAAAATTTTCATGATTAATATGTTACTAAGACTTTTAACTTTAATATTTTTAACTTTTATTCTTATAAGTTGCGGCGATGACGAGCCTAAAAAGAAAAGTATTAAGAAAGAAATTTATATAACTACTAGCGAAGTGATCTTGACCACTTTTGAAGATAAAGAATCAGCAATAGGATCAGTTGAAGGAATAATTGACCCAACGGTTTCTGCTGAAATTTCAGGTACTGTTATAAAGTTATATGCAAGAACTGGATCATCAGTTGCTAAAGGTGCCATTCTTGCAGAAATTGACGAAAAAAATTATAAATATGAATTAACTCTTGCAAGAGCAGAAGTTAGGCGGCTTCAAACTCGACTCGCTAATCAGGAAAAATCCTACAAAAGAAATCAAAAATTAGTAGAAAAGAAATTCATCTCTTCAAATGCATTGGATGCTATTCTCACAGAAAAAACTGAAACCTCTGAAGAGCTTACAGTTGCTTTATCAAAAAAAGATATTGCACAATCAAGTTTCGAAAAAACAAAGATTTATGCTCCCATTTCTGGAAGAATTGAGAAACAAATTCCATCTATAGGGGACTTTCTTAAAATAGGTGATCCAATATTTCAAGTTATTAACAATAAAAAGCTTCGCGTTCATATACCATTTCCTGAAAAATTTGCTTATAAATTAAAAGCTGGTACTCAGATAATACTTAAAAGTCCGACTTCGCCAAATGAGATTACTTCTAAAATTGCAGAATTAAAACCTAAATTAATGTCTGATAGCAGGTCTATTGATGTTATTGCTGATATTGAAAATCAATTAGACTGGCAACCTGGGGCAAGTGTAAAAGGCACAATAGTGTTTAGTACTAGGCAAGGGTTAGCGGTTCCAGAACAAAGTGTTGTCTTAAGGCCAGCAGGTCAAGTTGTTTATGTTGTTACCGGAGATAAAGTAGAGCAACGCAATATTAAAATGGGCATCAATCAAAATGGCGTTATTGAAATTATTTCCGGTTTAAAGCAGAGCGAAATAGTCGCGCTTGACGGTGCGGGATATTTAACCGATCAAACTAAAGTTAATATTTCAGCGCAATAAAGATATGACATTACCTGAAATTTCAATTCGAAGACATGTTCTAGCTTGGATGATCTCTGCGATATTTGTTTTATTGGGAATTATTAGTTTCCAAAAAATTGGTCTAGATAAATTTCCTACGATTGAATTTCCTATTCTCACAGTTACAACTACTCTAGAGGGTGCTAATCCAGAAATTATTGATTCTAGTATTACCAGCTTAATAGAAGAAGCAGTAAACACAACTCCAGGTATTGAGTCTATTAAATCAGAATCATCTCCAGGAGTTTCTGTTGTAAGTGTCACATTTAACTTAGATAAAGATATTGAAGTTGCGTTTAATGAAATTCAATCTAAAGTTAGCAGATTAGCTAGGCGATTACCCGACGATATTGTCCCCCCAGTTGTTCGCAAAGTTGAAACAAATGCAAGTGCAATTATGTGGTTAGGTCTAACTGGTGACCGAACTATTCAACAATTAAATCTCTATGCCAACAATATTTTAAAGAAAAAATTAGAAACAGTTGATGGAGTTGGTTATGTAACTTTAGGAGGAAGAAGAGATCGAACTATAAGAATTAACTTACTCCCGGAAAAAATGGCTGCATTAAAAATAACTGCTAATGATTTAGTTGCTGCCTTTAAGAAAGAGCATGTTCAGCTACCTGGTGGATTTCTTGTAAGATCTCAATCAGAAAAAATGTTTAAACTAGATTTAGAGTTCCATAGAATCGAAGGTTTAAAGAAAATGATTATTGCTTATCGCAATGGTGGTCCAATTAAGATTGATGATATCGCTGAAGTGGAAGATGGTTTAGATGATTACAGGCAAACTGCACGACATAATAATAAACCATCAATTGGCCTTGGTATTATAAAAGTAGCTAATTCTAATACTGTAGATATTATTAATAAAATTAAAGAAAAAATTGAAACTCAAATCAGGCCTAACTTACCGCCAGGTTTGGAGTTGAAAGTGTCAACTGATGATTCAATTTATATTAAATCTATGGTTAAATCCCTACAAAATCATATCCTTGAAGGGACTTTATTAGCCGCTTTAGTAGTTTTATTCTTTTTAAAATCTCTTCGTTCAACATTCATCATTGCCATTGCAATCCCTATTTCTCTTTTTGGATCAATTGCAGTAATGTATTTTTATGGCTTTACTTTTAATAGTATGACTTTGCTTGCGCTAATACTTTTAATAGGCGTTGTGGTTGATGACTCAATTGTGGTTCTTGAGAATATTTTCCGGCATCAAAAACATATTGATAAAAATATTTTTAAGGCTGCTATCAATGGGAGTAAGGAGGTAGTCTTTGCAGTCCTAGCTTCCTCATTAGCTTTGGTATGTATTTTTGCTCCGGTTATTTTTATGGATGGGATTATTGGACGTTTTTTTGAATCCTTTGCAATAGTGGTTACGGCCGGGGTACTAGTCTCATTAATTATTTCATTAACATTAACCCCAATGTTGTGCTCAAAGTTCTTAGCAATGAAAGAAAAAGAAGTTTATTGGTTGAAAGGTTTGGATAGTTTCTTTGAAAAACTAGATAATAATTATAAGAAAATTTTAACCTGGGCCCTATCTAATAGATTAAAAGTTTTAATTTCAAGCCTTATCATTGTGCTTGCAAGTAGCGTTCTTTTTTCAAAAGTAGAAAAAACATTAGTGCCTGAACAAGATGAAAGTCGTTTTACAGTCAGATTCAAAACTCCCCTAGGTTCTAATATGAACTATACCTACAATAAATTATTAGAGATTGAGAATATTATTAATCAATACGATGATTATACTGCCAGCGTTTTCTCGTCAATTGGATTGGGTAGTCGAGGACAAGTTAACAGTGGCTTTATTAGCATTAGGCTAAAAGATAAAAATCAGCGATCACTATCTCAATCTCAAATTATGGCCAGAATGAGAATTGATTTTAATCAACTTGCCGGTGTCAAGGCTTTTCCTTCAGGGGTTTCATTTGCTGGTGGCAGACGTTCAGAAAAGTTACAATTTTCAATTACTGGTCCAAGTATTGAAAAAGTTGCCACGTTGAGTAACGAGTTATTAATAAAATTATCTGAAAACGAAGGATTAGGAAGGATTGATCTCAATTTGCAACTGAACCTTCCCCAAATGATTTTAGATATTGACCGAGAAAGGGCTTCTAGCTTTGGAATTACTGCTGCTGATATTGCTGAAGCAATTTCTGTCCTTAGTAATGGATTGGATGTTGCAAGATTCAATGACGAACCAGGGGATGGTCAGAGATATGATATTAGAATGAAAGCAAAAGAAGGGTCATTCGAAAAATTAAATGATCTTAATAAGATATATTTAAGAAGTAAGTCTGGTGAATTAATTCGACTTGATACGATAGCCTCTTTCCACCAAGAACTTGGGCCTGCAGTAATGGGGCGTCAAGATTTACAATATTCATCAAACTTTTATTCAAACCCAACAATATCTCTTGGTGAGGCTGTTAAATTAATCAAACAAGTAAGTAAAGATATTCTTCCAGGCGAATATTCAATTCAATTAGAAGGGCAAGCGAAGGAGTTTGCGAAAACAATGAGCAATGTAATTTTTGTTTTTATTCTTGCAACTATATTGCTTTACATGGTGCTGGCGAGCTTATTTAACTCATTTTTCCAGCCACTAATAGTCATGTTGGCTCAACCATTAGCTATAATTGGCGGGATATTCTTACTGTGGATTACTGGAAATAGCCTCAATATTTATTCAATGATTGGGATGGTTCTTTTAATTGGTCTTGTTGCAAAGAATTCTATTTTATTGGTAGATATGACAAATCAATTAAAAGAATCGGGTAGAAAAACAGATCAAGCACTTCTAGAAGCTTGTCCTATCCGCCTTCGTCCAGTGCTAATGACTTCACTTACACTCATATTAGCTCTACTTCCTGCTGCCTTAGGTTATGGCGCTGGGTCTGAATCAAATGGTCCGCTAGCTATTGCTGTAATTGGGGGAATGATTTCTTCAACTTTGCTGACATTGATTGTAATACCAGCAGCTTATTCTTTATCTATAGGGTTTATTGAAAAAAAGAAAATCAGATCTAAGCCTTAGTAATTTTATTAACAATTAGTGCTCCAACTAGGTCACCTTCAACGTTAATTGTAGTCCTAAATGTGTCTATCAATCTATCCATCGGCAGAAGTATAGCTAATGCCTCCAAAGGCAAGCCTAAAACTTGTAAAACCATTGCCATAGTTACCATCCCAGCACTTGGAATGCCTGGAGCCCCGATTGATGCAACCATAGCTGTCAGGAATAATATAAGTTGTTGAGCTAAAGTTAAGTCCATTCCAACTAAATTTGCTATAAATAAAGCTGCCGCTGCTTCATATAATGCAGTCCCGTCCATATTCATCGTAGCTCCTAAAGGAAGTACAAAATTAGATACTCCTTTAGAAGTTTTAAAATTATCATTTGCTACGCTTAAAGTAATTGGGAGTGTTGCAGCACTTGAGCTAGTAGCAAAAGCCGTGATAAATGCCGGCCTTCCCTCTCTCCATAGATGTAGCGGTGAAATTTTAGTTAATAAATATAGGATAGTTGGCAAAATCACTAGCCCATGAAGCATGATTAAGAATATTACGGTAAAAATGAAAATACCTAATTGAGAAAATAATTCAGTATCTTGGCTGACAATCATATTGACCAAAAGAGCAAATATCCCTAATGGTGCAAATAGCATTAACCAATGAACAATTTTGAGCATAACCTCATAAAGACTGGTAAAGACATTTTTAGC
>ENA-OSJC01001037-OSJC01001037.1-marine-metagenome-genome-assembly--contig:-NODE-1037-length-24219-cov-4.991219_pt1 | contig 24219 bp, 25 predicted proteins | sample MGYA00237885_ERZ534234 | MGnify/ENA primary metagenome ERZ534234 (study PRJEB26413, sample SAMN06343907) | marine metagenome | isolation source: coastal waters | place: Atlantic Ocean: West Antarctic... | reverse complement strand
TACTACTTTCATTGATAGGGAACAAAGCAAACAACTCTCTAAATCCAAAGAATATCTGACGGAAGAAGACCTCTATACGATAATAGAGAAGATGAATTTAATATCATTAAACAAAGGATATTATGATACTTATAATCGGTTATCCATGATTGAGTTTAGAGTCAAACACGATCGGGGGTTTAAGCGAATGGTTTTGCCGATCAAACCGAAATCAATTTCAGAAAAAACAGCTACCACAAAAATCAGTCCGATATCGGAGTTGCCAAAGTATGAATTATCAAAGGTAATTGAATTACTTAGGGAAGCCGATAAAGTTATTCAAGATGATTTTGGAGATAAATATTCACCATATCTAGACGGCAAAGAACAAATTTTAGTCAATCATAAAGAGATGGGAACCGGTCTCTTGCTATCAAGAGGTATTATCATCCCCCTAAAACCTAAACGTCAATATCATAGACACAAGATAAATATAAGTAGAACTGTTGGCTTACTTAATACTCAAAATGAATATTTATCGGGGAGAGACAAACCTGATAGACTTACTAAAGAACTTGATGAATATAATGAAAAAATGCAGAAATCATATGGTATGTTTTCCGAGGCTTATGTTACGATCATGAAAAACAAAATCTTATTTGATGAGACAAATAAGATAATTTCTCATCCTGTAAAACTAATGATTCATAAGCGATGGTATTTATTTGATTTATTTTCAGAAGAAGATGATATTAAACTGAAAGATACAGATCTAAAAAAATTTATTGAGTTTATTTTGATTCATGGTTTAGAAGAAGTTAATAAGATGTTCATTCATACATTTATTTCATTGAAGGATATCAAATTACGAAATATATCTGAAAAGATAATCATTCTCTCAATGAAAGATATCAAGAATGGATTACATGAAACCTATTTTGAGAGCAAAAGTCAATATATCCGTGATATTTCTTATTATGATGAATATAATCCGAATATTCAAAGGAAATTACTCAAAAGAGAACTCACTATCAAACATGTTTCATTTGAGACAAAATATCCTCATTTATTAAAGAAATTATTCAATGGAAAGATAAGAGTCCTGAAAAATATAATTTCAGATGAGAACACTGATATCACAATTCTATCAGATTTATTACTTACAATGAATACATCCTACAATCAAGAATTCATTCGCGAAACATTAAAAGAATTACTTAAACCCGAAAAATCTTATGTTTACGAGAATTTATTACTAGGAGAACACTATAAAAACAATAAAGAATTACAAGTAGACTTAGAAGATCCTGACTATTATCTTACTTCATATGATCTGAAGATGTTATCGTTGAAATGTGAAGTTGGTTTCTTACTTTATACAAATCGTTATCTAGATCGGGATAAGAAATTTGAGACTCAGATTATTTTCCATGAAGATTTGAGGAAGACAACATTTGATAAATTTAAATTACCGATGGTCTGTTTTTACCAAGATTTTAGCGATGAGAAAACCATCAAACCGATAGAGGTAAATGAACAAATAACTCTTGATTTTCAAGAATTATACAAGAATACTCAATTCAAAAATATTTTAAAGAAAACTTATCGTATCTAAAGACTATTACTAATCGTCTGTTTTTGGAGCATCCAATCATAGTGCGTAACATCAGTCCTCCGATTATTGAACAGACCAGGTGGATTGATAGGATCATTGAAAATCGTTTCAGTAGAATTTTGATTTAAATAGCACCCCTTATCAGATGTATCATTATTATTTTCAATTCCATATGAATCCCAATCAATCTTATACTTATCACAAAACATCGGTGATTTAATATTACCTTGATTCTCAGGTAAATACATCTCAACATATCCTGATAAGTCTTTCTTTTCTAGTTCCGCAATAGTATCTTGCGAAATAGATGAAGGAAAATACATATTTCTTAGACTATTCATTGAAACTACTTCAGTCAAATCTTTATTTGTATAATCTAAATCGGTCTTCCGAACCCCGATAACATGGAATGATTGTCTGTAGAAAGAATCAAAGAGTTGATCTATATTTTCTTTAAACATGTGACCATCAAATAAAATCCCCGTATCATTAAATTTTATATCATATTTGTTCAGAATCGTGGGATTAGACCCTGTCTGAACATTCATGTAATTGATATAAATTTCTTTATCAATGATAACTATATCCGAAATAAGACGAATTGTATAATAGTTTTTCACATCATAAACAAAAAAATCAATTAGATATCTTTGATTACCATCACACGATACAAGACCATAAACATTCTCAATTTGTTTGATATAATAATCATTCTGTGATATTTGATTGATCGTATTAACTAGTTCTTTGATGATTGCAGTTAATCTATCTTCTACCGATTTATCTATGGTTGTTTTATTGTAAATATATTTTTGACAAATTCCCTCTAATTTAATCTTAGATCCCGAAGAAATACTATTGAATATTTTCAATAAGCGATGTTCGGGTTTCACGAATCCAAGATTTGTAGCGTTCTTAACTGGAGATACAACTGTTCCGTTTGTTTGTATCGTTTGTTTCATTCTCATAGAATAGAAAACGAATACGAGAAATAATATAAAAAGCCATAATTGATTATTCTGAGACATCGTTTATATATACAACTAATTTATTTTAATTTAATTGAATCTTTTCTTTGTTCTCCTGTATGAATTCTGTTATGAATTTATGAGCGACACTTATATTTTCCTTGCTTCTCCCTCCAGTGATAATAATTTTTCCACTCTTAAAAACCGCGACAGTTATCTTTTTGCATGTCTGATCTTTGCCTTTTCCATTACACGGCTTATCACAATCACAGATACCAAAATTATTTGCCAATGGATTATGATAATACTTGATATTTACACCAGGGTAGGTACATGGTTCATAAGATGAGAAATAACCTTGGTCAATAATCAGACGGTGTAACATTTCACGATCAACCATGAAATGAATATCAAAATCGCTATTGATGAGAACTGTTTCTATTTCGCCTGATGGGATAATTTCCCCTTCGGCATCAAAGATAGATATCTTATCAATTTCTGATAAACGATTACATTCTTGACTTAGAATCTGGATTGTTTCGGCACCCTGATATTCATTGTTGATTCCAGTCATCTGTATCCGCCCATTATTAAATATTTTAACATTAATTCGGTGATTCATCTTTGACTCATTATAAACATGAACAGTTATCTGATTATAGAAATATTTCTTTAGTTTTTTCTTTGGTTTCTTCTTAGGATTATGACCCTTGGTAATTTCAGAACCATATTCAATATACAATAGATGGCGATTTGTTTCTAGCGATCTCGCTAATTCATAAAGATTGATATTAGTTTGTAATTTACTTAACTGGACCATGGCCGAGATATGTAAATCTTTTGAAAAATCTGAATTATTCATATTCACTATAATTACATTTAATTTCTTTAAGTAAATCAAATTTTACCTTTTATGTTATCTTCAATATATCTGGCATATCTTAATAATTTAGATGTTGTAATCCGATATGAAATATATTTGATAAGAGTTGGCAACTCAACATGGGGATTTAATAAACGATAGTGAACAAATAATATTGTCCATGTCACACAGAACCCTGTATGATTTTCAGGGTCATGCTCCATTTGAAAAGCAGTTCCCTTACGATAATCTACAGCATTTATGACTTTAAATTTCGGTAAGATTTCTTTCCAAAATCTTCTTATGACAGCGATCTTTTTACGATATGCTCCGACCACCCCTCCTAGACAACTAGATGAAGGTCTCGCGCCATGAGGTTCGTATAACTCTACTAGTTTATCTCTTGTATCTATTAAGAGGATATTTGCATGATTCCCATCATCTGTAATTAGATTTAGAATGACCGGGGTAAATCTATTTTTACTTTCTACACAATTCATTAAATTTTTACGGAAACTTACAAAATCATGTTCTAACGGATGAACGCCCTTTTTCATATCCTCAATCTTCAAACTAAGAAATGCTTTCCCTTCACTGAAGAAACACGTACTAGGATGGTCAATTACATGGAAAAAGTCCATCACATTAGAATAATTTTGATAGTGAAAATCAATCTCTCCGCAAGTAGCTTCTGTTCCCACACTCTTTTTATCAGAAAAAGGAACATCAACAATCTTGTGCTTTTTCTGTAAATGTTTGAAATTATTCAGAGCGACTTTGACGAATGATCCTTCACGGATACCTTTGTCTTTCGCTAACTTATGAGTTTTCTGACGCTTTGTAGATTTCTTAGTATTTCTCTTCATTATGATCTCTTAGATAATATTTATTGAAGAATCGTTAATTAATCAACGAGAGGGATAATATCTTCAATATCAGATTCATCATCATCAGTATCATCATACTCTAAACCACGCTCAACACGATCTTTGTTGGCATCATCGTCGGGACATAACATGAAAGTAATATCTTCCATAGCATCCCGAAGTCTGTCGCGATCCATATTAAACATGTATCCTGCCTTTATCATTGTAAGGACTAAAGCCTTCATGTCATCGTAATCTCCGATAATGGTATCAGATTCCACGATGAATGAGCGAATTGATGAATGTAAATCATCAGCAGTCACAATCTTAAAGTCTTTCATTTATGAATTAAAACTTAAAAAAGAATTCTTTATTTAACGCAAATACCATAATGGATTTAGACAGATTATCTGAGAAACTTAAAAGAATACAGAATGATCTTAAAAAAGAGACAGAGAAGTGTAAAGAATTCGCTAAGAAACTATCCGAACAAACTTTTGATGATCCGAGAGATGAAAAGATAGCGAAAGATAATTATTATGATACATTAGATCATTATGAAAAGATCTATCAAAAGAAAAATGATGAATACAAAGAATTAATCTCAGGGTTTTCTCATGCTTATTTAGAGATGAGTAGTTTCTATGTGGGTCCTGAATTACCTAGAGAACATGAACAAACATACTTGGATGATAGAGAAAGTCTTAATACGTTGTATTTTATGTTTATGATGAGTCTATTTTTGAAATCATAGGTTAGGTTTGTGCATTCTCATCCTGCCCCACATCCTCAGAAACTTTCTTTCAGGGGGATGGTCCGTTGGGTCCCTCTTCCTCTTCCTCTTCCTCTTCCTCTTCCTCTTCCTCTTCCTTTTCCTCTTCCTCTTTCACAATTAAAGACCAGTTCCTAAAACTGTGCCGACACATGGGACACGTGGCGGTATTGAAATCTCCCGCTGAGCGGGTGGCCCATTCTTTCAAGCAGTCATAGTGAAACTTGTGACCGCAGTCTAACATCACAGATGAATCCGATTTACCCTGAAGGGAGACGAAGCAAATGCAGCATTCTTCCTCCCCCTTAATCGTCGTGTGCGTTTCCTCAGGCCATTCAGCACTTTCACTTTTAAGCTTTTCGATTGAGATGGGCTTTATCTTGTTGATTTCCTTATCACAGCCGCGACAGCGACCCACATTGGCCTTATCCGGTGCTGCTGTGCAGCATTGGATAAGGCCAACGAGGAGGTAAATGAAGAAGACGCCCAAAGCACCACCCGCGAGCATCAAGCCGAGGAAATCCGCCCCACCACCACCCTGATTTATATCTGATAAACCTTCTGACCGTCTGCTACCCGACCGTCTGCTACCCGACCGTCTGCTCTTGGAATGTCTTCTGAGACTGGAGGATATTTTTTTCATCTGATGAGGTAATTTAAAACGCATTCCGTACTTTGCTAGGATTGTTGGGAGATGCGTGCTAATTTTTTGAATCAGAGCTTTGCGTGACATAGCACGAGTCCGATCAAAAATGGCGATAGATTCAGGCCTATCAATCCTGGCGCCCCACAAGATTAATTTGTCTACAAGATCTGGGTTGTCCAGGTGCTCAAGTTCTCGCCATTTTTCAAAAGGCATGTCAAGAGAAATCGCCTTTTTCAAGAGAGGACTGATATTCAGATTCCAGATTTTTTCCATCAACTTTGTCTGCGAACCACCTCCTTTAATACTCTTATGTTTCTTACGGGTATTTCTAGACCGGCGCTTAGTCGTTGACTTCTTTTGATACGTTTTACTGCGATTTGGTCTTTGTCTAGTTCTTCTTGTTCTTTTTCTAGTCCGCGTGACCATTCTTATACTATGGACTATAATTTAATTTTGAGTAAATGAGAACCCAAAACAAGACCTATTAGATTCATTACAATATCAGACCACTTTCCATACCACCAATTGCCTTCCAACGGATCTGTTCGCATATCACAATCGCCATAACCACCAAGCCATCCTGGACGTTCTTCTCCATAATAATGTTCAAACAGTTCCCATAAGACGCCTATAAAAAACGCAGCAATTAAATATTCCCCCTTAAAATGATACCCAATAAACATGAAGAATAATAAATGAGATAACGACCATCCATCTAAATCCCCTATACCCAGTTTTGTTTGCAGTGGATCTTTGAAATCTGGATTTTCGCACCGATAATTACCATACATAAAAATGAGAACAGCACAAACAACAAAATAACATAGTAATGATAAGACCTGTTTGGGATACATAATATATATCTATCAATTAGATTTAAAACCATATCTTATAATAAAATCAGATATCATTTCAATGTTCCACACAGGTGACATGAAGAAGATATCGTCTGCTCCGGGGGAACCTCAAGTAAAATTTGATTACTCTTTCTTAATTCCTTCACTAAAGAGTAATCATACAGGGTAAAAATGGTCCTGAAGAGCAAGGGCGGCAAAAAGTCTCAGTCGGGTATTTCTAAGAAGAAGGAGAAGCAGATGATGAAGCATCATCGCAAGGAGAACTTCAAGAAGAAAAAGAAAGGACCAGTAATTGAATGCTCCGTCTGTATGGAAGAGATAGATGATTGTTCAGATAACGTTGTCACTTGTGGAAAAGTGAATCACCCTCTTTGCAGAGAATGTAAAAAGAAGTGTAAGGATTGTCCTATGTGTCGTTCTCATTCTGTAAGACCACCGATTAGTCAGGAAGTGATTATTCCAATCTTATCATCAAGTAGCAAGATACAGGGTGAATGTCCCAAAAATATGATTAATGTAGAGATTAAGGGACTGAAGAAAGCCTATCTGAGTGGGATCTATCAAGAAATAAGAAGAGATAAATATAATTATCCTATTTACAAGCAACAAGGTGGAAATGGATATATTGTTCATGATCTACCACATTGCGATGATGGATGGTCCTTCACCAGCTCCCCCGACTTCGATGATGATGATGAGATGTGGATCTTTAATGTAGGGGGACTTATGGGCAATCAAAAATGGTATGGTTGGGACGACCACTGGTATCTACGCCATCAGGAGATGGTTTTCAGTGTCACGATTACTCGCATCTAGACCATTCTTTCTAGCATCTGTAAAATATCTGTGATAACCTTGCAATCCATGTAATTATAATAAACTATCTTTTTTATGTCGGTATATCTCTTGATCGGAATCTTCTTCTGAGAAGCGTCTGCTGATGTTTTCATGATCTGAACCATTGCTTCTAATCCATCTGTATCATCTTGCCATTGATTATTTATCAGCTGATGAGAATATAACATTTTAACGATTTCTTTTAATCCATATCCGAAACATCCTTGAATCGTAATAGGTTCTTCTTTGAAATATTTGAGTAGATCAATGAATTCAAAGGAGGGATACTCTAAATCGGGATATTTTTTCATCATGTAATCAACGTATATTCTTTCGGCAGGAGCCCAATGATATACCTTTATTTTATCAGTTTTCAATGATTTCTTCAAGTAAGATAACCAATGCTGAATGATTTTCTTTTCTTCTTCTTCATCAAGATATTTAATTGTGAAATCTTTGAAAACATCATTGTGATTCAAAATGGTTCCGATAATACATATCTTGGGATCATTCTGATTCTTATCATTGATTTCATCCGTGAAATAACTTTCTCGTTCGTCTAGTTTCAAAACACTTTCAATATCTAAAATAATAGAATCTTTCTTATCTTTGATATGATGAATAAAATCTCGGTTTTTAATCTTTCGTGGAGAAATTTTTAACTCAGTTTGGGAATTAATAGTTATCATCTTTTCTTGAATGAGTTCTCTACCTGAATCTCTAATTTTATAGGGATAAATATTACGAAGTAAAATAGGATCTGACCATGTCGTGATACCTTTATCATGTAATAGACATCTCTTATGATAGGAGATATTCCATACAAGAGTTATTTCTTTGATTTCTTCAGCTAGTCTTTGTTTTTCTTTGACCCACGGACCAATTTTAATATTCATATTTGGATATAGTTCTTTGATCGTGGGTTTCGGATAAATTAACCAATCGTCATGATAATGATTTAAATTATCTAACCATGCCAAACCTTCCTTAATCTTAAGTTTCATGTCAGATGTAAAGATAAATTTACCGATAGACTCTTTCTTAATCAACCTATTGTCCTTATGTCGGTATTCCTTAGCAAACAAATATCCTATATCTGAGTAAGGATTAATTATCTGATTACAGAGATAAATCTTACACTTGTAATAATATAAGTTCAAATCATTGAGCAAGTCTGTCTTTTCAGAATTAAAGTGAACGGTTTGATATAAGATATCCGATACGATATATTCAGGTAAGTCTTCAACAATGACTTCACTAAATATTTCTTTGAATACATCTCTGTGAATGATTAAATCAGGTCTTAATATGATATCATATTTTTCATGATATAATTCACACTGAATAAAGATACCTTTTGTTTTCTTATCTAATCTGGTCTTTAGATCTTCGTGATTCAGATGAATCCCAAAATAATGATGATAGTAATTCTTTAGAAAGATAAAAAAATCATCCTTATATTTCTGTTTCTTTTCTCTTAATTCAAGTTCAAAAGAGGAGGGGTCTTTCTTTTCATAGCAATTATATTTATGATTGATAATTTCAAACCAATCGGATAAGGGATCATTCTGGATAAAATTCTTTAGATCAGGATAAAGAATTGTCATTTATTAAGTTCTATTTAATTTTAATTAGACTTTTTAACTCATTTTGTGTCTTAGTGAAAATTGATTTTAGAATGAATTTAAGTTATTTAAGTTATTTAATTTAATTAATGGTAAACCAAATGACATGTGAGACATATGTGAACTTTTCTGGCAACATTGACACAAATTCGTGGTGTACTTGTATATTTCCCCCGCCGCCGGTCGTCGCACCACCTATAGCCATAATGGAATTATAAGTTAGATGTTTACGGGACTTGTCGTGAGTCTTTGCCGTCAGACACTGGTGCGGCTCTATAATCGAACCCCGCGCCCCAAGACCGCTGAGACCCTCAGCTGTCGGGATGGTAGCGCCCATTATTACACTAGAATGGGTGATACAATAAATTCGGATGTCCGGCCACAATTCATCATGATGAGCGCGTACACTGCCCGTTTGACCAGGCGTTTGAGAAAGAAATGTCTTTGTTTTTTGCCAGGCAGTGAATTTTACATAATAGATGTATGTTTTGGCCCGCGGCGGCCCCTCCACCCCCACTTCGTGAATCCTGGCAGACTGGTACTTGCCAGATCTACCGCCGCTGCGGTATAACACCGCATCCCCTACCTTATATAAATGAGTGCGTTCTCTGCAGTGATCTATCCACTTTTTCCTTTGGTCCAGGACTGCCAGAGGACAGTTTTTCTCCCGCACTCGCGTATACGCGTCACTCGCGCAACCGGGAATACCAGTATTTCCGATATGCTCGCAATATTGCAGAGCTTTACAAGCTTGTGGTGCAAAATATGCTCCCGGTCCATATAACCCCGTGTCGCGCGCATGTTTCGTGCTAAACCCGTCATACTTAATAGAAGCAATGTTAAGAGGATCACAACCATGCCAAACATCAACCATATTAATAGAATTTATATCATCCGTCGTCATGAACCCAGGATCTGCGCTCTTTGTTGAAAGGCAACTGGTGAGGTATTGAGGATCAAAAATCTGGCGGCCTCTGATACGGTTGACCTCCGCCGCTATTTCCGGTATCGTTTCAAAATCAACGGTCACCCGCACTTCGACTGACTTGCCTGCATCATTTCTCATTCGCTGGAACACTTCAGGCGACGGCGGATGATGACTTCCTCCCTGATCGTATGCTTGCTTGCTTTCTTTGTATTGTTGCACGTCTTCTAGGAGTTTAGCCTGTCTTTCTTGGAATTGTCTCCATTGCGGTGCGTTCTCTATCATTTCTACTCCTAATACTTTTATTCCGCGTCCACGGCGGCGCCCCTCCGAATCCGAAATACGAAAGGGAAACACACAATCGCCTTGTGGATGATCATGGTAAGTTACATTTAATAATGTTTCCCAATATGCTAATTTCTCAGGGTCATCATCATAAATGTACCTCACATGTTTTTCGGGAACCATTAAACTTGCGCCGTCCGTTCGGTAGTAGGCCTGCAACTCCTCCGCGCTCGCGCGGTATTCATCCAAAATTACGGTGCTGCCTGGGGGTTCTGGCAGCAGCCATTGATGAGGTAGCTGGGTTTCTAAGTCCAGGGTCAGCTTTAGAGACTTGTCTTTTATGGGAGGGTGGGGGCGACGTCTGATGTTGATGGGTTCGGAAAGAATGACTCTTTTCTCCGGTTCTGGAGCCGGAGCCGGAGAAGGAGGCTCCACTTCTACGGACCCGTGGACTTCTACGGACCCGTCTAAATTTACATCCCCCCCTGTTTCCCGACCCCTCGCCCAGGAGACCAGCGACCTCGCCCCGGAGATTATCCACCCCAGTAGGCCGAGCACTCCCCGGCAGATCCATCCTGCAATTCTTCCAACAGTCTGTAGAATTACCGAGAGAAACAGACACCCTGTGTTTCCGTCTCGCCTCGCATTAGCGGCCGGTTGCGCCGGTAATCCCCGTCTATGCTTAAGACAATGGCCTCGTTCGCAAGCCCCGCAGCGCCGTTGTGCTCCCCCTGATAATTTAATTCTGCTATAAACACCTTTCTGTGTTTTTCTGTTTTTATATTTCTTCCTGATTTTATTTCTGGATTTCCTCCGTGTTTTTCTCGTTTTTTTCTTGGTTTTTCTCCTTGATTTTTTCTTGGTTTTTCTTCTCGATTTTGCTCCTCCGCCATTTTTGGAACTTATAGTTCCCCCGGGTCCCGTATGCTTACTGGTGGCCTCTATTACTACTCCCCCCCCCTCTCCAACTTCTAACGCCCTATCTAATTCACCTGGTTTATCTCCAACTTCTTCTCCAACTTCTAACGCCCTATCTAATTCACTGGATTGTTCATCTCCATGAGATGAAAAAAACTTACTTTGAAAGTCTTCCATTAATTGCGCCACTCCGGAATGTTCTAAAACTTTTGTCATTTTAATATTCACATCAATTAATCTTTCTTGGTCCTCGCCCAGTGATATTCCTGGGTCGCCATGTTTCTGGGCGATGGCGATCGCTTGTTCATTAGCCACCTTATTCAGGGGCTTTCTTAATTCTGATCTTGCTCTGAGGATTTTTTCTATATTTTGGCATCTATCTGTATCCATTACTACTTGTCGTCTCTCGTCCGTTGTAGCCAGTTTTCCAGCAACCGGTTTAACAGCCTGATCCGGTTCAGATTTTTCATCTTCAACGTCCAGTCTCTGCCCCGACCAATCATCATCGTCCGGACGAAGGCCAAGGTTTGGTGGAACGCTTTCTGGACCAGTGCATTTCAATGGTTCCGAGTCCAGTTTTTGTCCAATTAGCTTTATTCTTGTCTCCATTCTTTTTCGTCGTTCCTGGGCGGCCACATCATCTTCGGAATATTCTCCACCATTTCCCTCCGTTGGCCAGGGTTTTTCAAGTGCTTCGCGCCACGCCGCTTCATCTTCTTCTATTAAGAAAGTATAAACAAATCGTTGTATTTCTATTATATCCTCTCGCGTCGCGGGGTCACAAGTCCCCGCATCGTCAACATCATACCCACAACCGGCCCAATAGTCCTTAATGGGAGTTTCATATCCCTCCTGTAATCTCAAGGCATAGATTAATCCACCTTCTTCTCTCTCTAAATCGCGGCATCCCAGAAAATAGTTTAAAATAGTCATATAGTACATATCTAATAGACTTTCATATTCCTTTCTAATTTCGGGTGAAATTAATATATTTCCACTAAGTAAATCCAAAATATCTTTAGTACTATATGCGTGACTTTGATCCATTCCCATCTGCCCTATTAATTCGACGAATTGATCTTCTGTAATATTGGGATTTAACAACCCATTTTCACCATAAGCAATTTGTGTAGACTCTTCAGCGAATTCCTTGGAATATGTCCAGCCTAAGACTGATGCATAATATGATTCACGTGTAAAACTGCCAGATAAATTTTCCATTATCTCGGCGATGCTTTCAGTGTCACCCATATATATATATATGTGTAAATAAAAAATTTTAAGAATTAATTAATAATTAAAATCAAAATCAACTATAGCATGAAAATGAAATTCTAACTTAATCAGCAAATTGTAATTCTTTAGATCAGGATAAAGAATCGTCATTTATTAAGTTCTATTTAATTTTTTTTGGTTTTAAACTACGTGGAGAATTTCTCCCTAAGTCATAATCTTCAAAGATATACGTATCAGTTGGTGCCGTGGCTTTACTAATCAGAGATGATAATTTGTATGAAATCAGGGTGAATGCCGAACCATAAAGTGAAATCTGATAATTCTTCAGATGATATGCTGCGTCAACGCATGCGTTACAAATAAGGTCGGAACGGAGGAATGACATTAAGCCATTACATCCATACCAGTTACAAAACTGATATGAACCGTAAGATAAACCTGTCATTAAACCCAAGGTCAATGAAATGTTTACGAAATTTTTAAGGGGACTCATAGTTAATTTAATCAAGTGATAATACTTTATATCAAATTTATTGCCTTCTCTTCTTTGATCTTTTCTTTCTCTTAGATCTCTTCTTTTTCTGAGCGACGTCCATATCATCGGAACCAAAATAATTATGCACATCATGTCCTGCTTTCAGATGACCAACAGTCAGTTTGTTGTATTTATCCATTACCGTTGTTACGACATCTTGATCTTCGGATTCATGAGAAATATGATCATATATCTTCTTCAAGACATCATTCAACTCCATTGTATAACGATTGATATCTCTTTCTAATGTAGATACATGGAGAGCTTGAGAAGTTGTATCAGCCTTTTGTTCTAAAGTTCTCATCTCCTTTACCAGCTTCTCCAATCGTTTTTGTTCTTTGACTTGAGCGAATCCACTCCCAGGAGGACCCATGGACATGGGTGCTCTTGAGGCAGCATTAACGCCGTCCGACATGATAAATTCGGCGAAAAATGCTTCTAAAAATTTCACCATCATTGTTTTAGTGACTGATTTAGAAGATGCGACCAGAATACGACATTCATCCGGTAATCTAGAATGAAATAAAGTCCCTCTTAACGTATTTCTAACCATTGTTATTTCTTCGGAACCAATCAAATCTGAACCCGGACCCTGATTATGTAACGCGAGAAACTCTCCCATACCATCATAAAAGACTTTATCCGACAGAGTAACATTTATATCGGTCCGTTTAAACATTGTCTTCATATCGATTAGTAAAGGTGAGTAGTAAAATAATTCATCCATTGTAGCACCTGGTTCTGGTAAATTTTCATACATGTATTTCGCGGCATCACCCGTCTTCTGTTGTAAAGAAGACATCGCCGAAGATAAATGCGGCGCTACTGCGCTCCCAAACGCTTGAGCAGTACTAGATACGGCTTTACCTCGGTTTAGTCGCTTACTCAATGATTTCTTCGGTCCCTTCGGCATTATATAATAGGATTAGAAAATTATTCTCAGAGAATCATTTCTTTTTGCCTCTTTTTTTAGATTTCTTGGATGTTTTCCGACTCTTATTGAGGGTAGGCATTCTAACCATCGCAGAATTCTTTCCATCATAATGATCACGATAAACCGAAGGTAACATGATGAATCCATTCTTTTCATAGCATTTTATTGCGGATTCATTTACATTATCAATCTCAGTTCTCACAGTTAGATAAAGGATACAGTTTTTACCAAATTTTTTAATGAATTCCCCTACAATCTTTTTGCATAATCCTCTTCCTCTGTAATCTTCGTGAGTAGAAAAGGTGTGTAACAAGATTGTTCGGCACTTATTTTCTGTATTATATGTATCATCTTTCGCGAAACCTGCTGCAACTACTTGACCATCCATTTCAAGATAGCCAATGAATTCATCATTCTGTAACGCGGTCTCAACTGTCGGAGAAACAGATGTATGACCAAATGATGAAGATGATATTCGGTTTATTTGGTCTGTAATTTGATTCAATCCTTGGACAGATTTTTTTTCTCCATGACTTTCAAATTCAGACGCGGATAAAACAACCATATTTTTAATCTATATAAAGACTATAGATTATATTATCTTAGATATGATTTATTACTCAGAAGGAACAATTAATGAATTATTTCAATCTGAGAAATTTTTATCAGATTGCGACGATTATAATCGCGAGAATGATGACCTAAATGATCTCAAAAAATTCATTGATTCCATTCAGTTAAATAAGAAATATTTCAGATTAGAAATGAATAAGAAGCATGGCAAAAAGAAATTTAAGAATCAGAACACTGATTCAGATTCTTCATCTATTAAAGAAATTACGAGTTTGCTAAACAAACTCACTGATAAGAATATTTTAACGATCAGAGAAAAGATTAAAACAAAATTGCTCAATAAGGATTATCTTAGGGAAATGATTATTGAGAGCATCCTAGAAAAATGTGTTGTACATTGCCCATATATACCGCTTTACATTGAGTTAATTGATTATCTCTATCCGAATAATCCCGATATCAATACTATGATAGAGAAATTATCTGATAAACTTTATCAGAATATCAATGAAATGAAATTAACCGCGACAACAGAATATTTAATCATGTGTGAGAGAAATAAACGATTGGACAAATTAATAGGTCATTCAATCTTAATCACGGAGTTAGAAAAGAAAAAGATAGTTACAGGGAAGATACATCCTATTCTAGAAAACTTTATTCTGGTATTATCCTCATCAGAAGATGAAGAAAAATATAAGTGTGTTCAATGTTTATATAATGTATTCAAATCATATTATGGCGATTATCTTTTACCCGAAGGATATAATCAAAAAATTAAGATTCTGATTGAGAAAGAAAAATCAAATAAAATTAAATTTAGAATGATGGATATTCTAGATAGAAAATAATACTATTATCTCTACAACGATAACAATACCAATTGTTACTAAGAAACACTTGGGATTTCTTATCTCAAAATCATCAAGATCCATTTTATAATTAATATTATCTATTTCTTAAATATAGATGAATTTGAAACCAACCATTCCAAAAGTAGCAGTATTATTATTTTTCATCATGTTGATTTACTCGGGTATTATGAAAATATTAGGATTTTCAAAGAAAACAAAAGGTTTAAAAACAAAAACACATTTACCTTCTCCTATCAATGAATTAGGAATGATAGGTGTTATACTTTTGGAGATAATTGGTTCTCTAATAATCTTATATTATTTTTGGGGAGGAAATATACCGAAAGAGATAGTTAAATATACTATTGGAATTTTCTTATTATTTTTGATTGTTGTTACCTTCCTCTATCATCCACCAACGGAACAACTGATACCTTTCTTATCAAACGTAACGACTTTCGGTGGTTTATTATTAATCTATAATCTACTATAAATGAATGAAATACTTTTCTTAGTATTTAATTTTTTGGTAGGTTTCTTTTCTGATATAGTTCTGAATCTCTTAACGAATCAAGATATTCAATTATTAAACACTCTCAAACCTTATTTCGCAAATAAATCTGTATTCAAAGCTGCTCTCTATGCGAGTCTAACTGTAATCATTATTGTAGGAATCATAATGACTATATTTAAAATGATATATGATAAATATTTACCTGATAGTCACATGAACAATGAAATATTCGTTTATTTATTGATTACGTTTGTAATAGGATATTTAGCTGATATTGCTATTTATAAGATCAATATATTCCCTAAATTGAAATTATATTATCAAAAAGTTGGTAAAGGATTGTGGGGTGGATTAGCGATTTTATTTTCAGTGATACTGAGTTTGTTCGGTTTATATTTATATCAAAACAAAGATATATGGATCCAGAAGTTGAAAAAAAACTCTCCGATATAGAATCAAGAATGAATGAAATAGATTTAAAATTAGTGACGATTCTCGAACTCTTGCAAAATGATATCCGACCGAATTGTAAAAAAATGAGTTCACATATAGATTTCGTAGACAATGTATATGAAAACGTAAAAAATCCTTTAGGTTTTATTTGTAATAAAGTAAGTAAGTTATCAGGTGAAGAAACATATAGTTTAGAAAATGATACTTACTAACTCAAACTCTTTAAAAGTTCTTCATAGAAGATACGATTATCTTTTTTTGATTTATTTTTCTTTAGATATCGGAAGATGTAATAATCATCTTTTGCCAAAGAAATATTGTTATTGTTTTTAATTGTTATTCTTTCAGCAGTAATTTTAGTGATTACTCCATATTTATCTATTTTCCCTGTTGATTTCTTGATCAGAATTAATTTATCATTCAAGAATAATGATTCTAAATCCAAGACATATTCATGATTATCTAATTTTTTAGTTGTTTCATGGGGTAAATAGTGTAATAAAACTTTCTTTTTATCGCCATAAATAGCCAATAGGTTTTGTAAGGGTTCATACATTTAAACTTATAATATACTATAAGTTTAAATTAGTATGATTAAAGATTTAACTCTTATCAGAGAAGCTCTGGTCGGATATGCCGAGGTTGAGATGCCATATGATTTTTTAAAAGATTGTCATATTCAGTATGTTACAATGATGAATGAAGAGGAAGTTTTTTCTAAGGGAGGTAAGTTTGTAAATCGTTGTAATGATATCTTGATCTTGCAGAATAATGGTCTTGAAATAAGAGTTCCTATTTGTAAGCGGAATAAAGAAGGTGTAGTCATCTATGAATCTCGTTTTTTTATATCAGAGGATACATCAGATGAATTAATAGAAGAATCACCGAAGACAACGCTAGAATTAACAGAAACTATTCACTATCAACAATCAATCATTGAAAAACTGATTGAGAGAGTCAAAGAAGTTGAACTTCAGAAACATGAATTATCTGAAACAATATCTACTTACGAAGATTTATTACATGAAGGTAGATACAAACTCAAAGAATTATCAGTAGAAGTAAGAGAAAAAACAAAGAAATTAGATCACTATGAAGAATTAATCCCTAAATTATATAATAGTCGTTAAAATATCATAGTTGAAGTATTTCAATATCTAAACCTATGATATCTCTATAGCCTTCAGGGGTACAAGTATCGCAGGGAAGATATTGGATAGGCGATACGTAATGATATAGAATTTTATCATCTTGAAAAATAAATTCACCTTCACGCAATAGATGCGATTTTAGCAATTTATTATTCATATCATATACATAGCTGTATCCACCCGAAATATTATGACGATTTAATACACAGGCTGAAATAATATAATCTGCCCCATCCTGATGAATGCCTTCCATTGAATTATGAGATGCAATGTCCGGATAACATATTTGGCGAACTTGATGAACGTCTACTGATATCTTATGAAAATGCTGATTACTATGAACCATCTGTGAAGATAAACGAAGTAAATTTAATAGAAAGGGGTCTGTTCTCAGTTCAATTAACGGAAATTCTCTTGGTTCTTTTCTGTCATCCATAACATTTTGTATGAATATATTTTTAGTAGTGGTCTCAATATTGAAATTATCATTACCTTCATTCGTAATATGATAATTGGCATATCTTCTTTGTCTGGTTTTATTTGGCAGGTAAGGATCAAACGGTAAGTTATCGTATGATTGTTTGAAGACTAATCCTATTTCAGGGATATTACATTGAGATAAACTTGATTTAACATATGCATGCTTAGCAAATCTAGGGATATTGAATCTTATCATTATATATAAATTATCTCGGATTATTTTTAAGTTATAATCCTTCGTATTGATGATCATGAACTAAATGTCTATCGTCTTCATGATGTAAAGGTTTCTCTAATTTAATTTTGAGAAACATATCTTGAATATCATCATCATATAGCATTTTATTTTGAATATATTTAGGATTACCATAAAAATAATATGGATTTCTTAGATCGTGTGAATCTTTATCTAATTCTTCTTGATAAATAACATTCACGTCTTCTTCTGGGAATGCTCCAGGTATGAGTCTAAAAGGAGACTTTATATCAGTATTAAAATCATATGATTCCTTACCAGGATCATCTTCGCATATTGGAGCATGATAAAAATGATCATATGTTCTGATTTTATTCACATCCAGGAAGGCACTAAATGTTCCTTTCAGAGGTTTTTTAACTTGATTGACTTTGACTCTGTAGTTACTATTCGGATATCTCTCAAATGGGAAATCGGGGTTATCTTGAAATCTTTCTTGACGACATGCATAGAATTGTTTATCATCCGGTTCATTCGGTAAAACCTTGTTTGATTCATAAGTATTTTCATAATTTTCTCTGTTCTGACAGAAGAGAAGAAATACTAAAAAAAAGAATAATAATGTTGTGAATGTTTCCATATAATATAATTTAGAAAAGATTATTTAAGAACCCGTGCTGCCAAATCCTCCATTACCTCTCTCTGTATCGGATAATTCTTCTACCAATTGTAGTTCAATCGGTTCAAGATATCGTCCACATATCTGAAATAATCTTTGACCCTTCTGAACTTGATAAGGTTCATCCGAAATGTTATCAACAGCAGCCATGATATTACCCCGATAACCTGAATCAATAATACCAATTGAATTTGCCAGACGTAATGGTGTCTTAGAAATAGATGATCGTGGATACAAATAATAACAGACATTCCTTCCATCATTTTCAGATGAGCCCTCACACTGAATTTTAAAATCTATCATCTTCATTGTCTTAGGTTCAATGAGAATATCACTCGGACAATACAGGTCTAAACCTGCATCACCTCTATAATCTCTCCTTGAATTTGCTTCATCGGTCGCATCATCATGATAGAGAACTTTGACTTCATCGTTAGTTGGCTTAAGGAGGAGTTTCATTCTTATTAATTAATGTAATTAGACTTTTTTAAGTAGAAATCAAATTTTATCTACACTTTCAGAATAATCCAGTATTTTAAGGAGAATTCTTCATTGGTAGGATTGATTTCAATTATGAGAATGATATCATTTTATGATCATCGTCCTCCATTACGTTTACCTCCACCTAACTGATATGTGGCAGTGCTTCCTCCACTCACCCGTACACCACTCACCTGTCCACCGCCACCTCATCCTCCTCTCAGTAAATGACTCTTCCTTCGTCTACTCCGTCTTTTCCTTATCTTGGAAGAATTACGTTTTAATTTAGATTTATTAGGTTTTCGTCTTCCGGTCCTTCTCCTATTTCTTAACGATTTCTTCATCATCTTTATAAATATAGTTTATATTTTATTTAGAGATTAATATTTTCACGACAATTTGGACAGTTTTCATTGTTTTTTAACCATTCTTTGATACATTTCTCATGAAAAGTATGGTCGCATTGTAAAATACAGATTTTATCATCTTTGGCATATTGTTCTAGACAAATAGGACATTCATTTAATAAATTTTCTTCGTCATTTGAATTGACTGTTTTTATCTTCAGTGCTCTCTTATTCCTCATTGATTGGTGGCAATTAGTTAGACATGTATTCACTAATTTAAGACAGGGTGTCCAACTAGCACATATAACTAAAAATATTAGCATGTATTCAAATTCATCGGATATACCTGTATCGGATGAACTGTAATTATAATAAATGTAATCATTTGTATCAGATTCTTCACCCAAAGAAGGATCCATGTATCTAGTAATCATTTATATTTTTAACTTTAATCCGTTTCAGAATTCGGAGATAAACATAATTTGATATGTCCTAAATTAGCAACATCATACCGAATAACTAACGGATAATCATTCTTGATGTATAAATGGATTAAGTTGCAAAGATTAGTACATTTTGTAAAGAGAGCTAAATATTTTAAGGAAAAGATACCCTGAATTGGTAATTCTGGTCCCGCAGATTTTGAGAAACTTAGACCGCCTTGAGTTTGACACAAAACTGTCTCCTGATTAGCAAAATCACCCTCACAGTTCAAAATCAATGCTTCACCCACACTCTTTATCTCAATATTTTCTCCGATATTTGTCATGTCACGAATGATCTTCTGAAAATCCGAAGACGGTAGTGTTAGTTCCGTCTCAAATTTGGCAGGCGGGACAGTCAATTCGTCTTCCGAAATATCTAACAAATTCATCTTAAATACAGTCTGAGCATTTTTCTCCACATTGTTAATCTTAATTCCTAAACGATTCGGATTATCTTTCTCAATAAATAAAGATAACGTGTCATTGCTAGTCATTGCTTTGATCAACTTAAACATATTCATCATGTTTACGCCGATAGTTGTTTTCTTTTCACAATAAAAATATTCAAACTTTTCAGCATTCAATTTCATATGAATCAATACAACTTGCGAATTATCTGTAGCGATTAACTTAATCCCTGTTTTATCAAAGATAATATTAGTATCGGTTAAAATCTCCTTCAAAGATTCAATCAGAACTCTGAAAGCACCCGATTGAACTGTTTTCACATTAAAAATGTATTTATCGTTATCGGTCATTTTACTACCTTAATGAAAATATTCTTTAAATATAAACTTATCTTCTTCTAACCCTCTTTTTAGTTTTTCTCTTTTTAGTTTTTCTGGTTCTCTTTCTCGTTTTCTTCCGTTTAGAGGCCCTCTTAGGGAGTGGTGGTGGGTCTCTTAATTCTGGTTCCTTAACAGGACTAACTGGATCAGGTGAGAATTCTCTTGAAGTGCGACTTGCTCTCGGAGAGGTGGGTCGTGTAGGTCTTCTAGAAGTTCTTCGTGCCACTGTCTTTGTTCCCGATCTATTTTGTAAAACCAATGCGACGAGTCTACTTTGGATTGCTATATCTCTGCTATTGATACATTTATCTTCGCATTGATTCATCTTTTTGAATTCTTCTTTGTATATTTTACTGTATTTTTCCTTTCCGACAATCTTTTTTAACTGATCAATAGACATATTTTCTACCTCTGTAAGTTTAGACCTCTCTTTCGCAACAGATTCTACCATATGGGCAAAGTCTACAGAACCGGTTACAGTCGGATTTCTAGAAGATTTCATCATATATAGTAATATATATTTAAAAAAATAATCATTACTTATTATTGTAATAATGGAAAAAGCCTGTTATATCTTAAAAGAATATATAAAATATCATGATGAAAATGTTAAAAAGTATGGGTCCAATACTGTTGTCTTAATGCAAGTCGGTGGTTTCTATGAAATCTATGCCGTTGTCAATGAATCTATTTCTCAAGGAGCTGATATCTATCAATTAGCGGATATCTTAGGAATTCAAGTCGCCCGAAGGAATAAGAGTATTCAAGAAATCAGCTATGATAATTTTCTCATGGCGGGATGGAATACATTCGCCTTACCTAAATTTCAAAAAATTTTACTGAATCATAACTATACGGTTGTTCTAGTGAATCAAATTACTGAACCTCCTAATGTAGAACGGGCAATCACAGATATTATTAGTCCCGGAACCGTCATAGAGAACTACAACAATGCTGATACAAATTACTTAGTATCAGTCTATATCAATATCTATCCTCAGCAACACGATAGAAAGATATATGTTGTTGGACTATCGGCGATTGATGTCTCAACTGGTCAGAATACCGTTCATAAGATTCAATCTTCATTAACAGATGAGAATCTATGGCAAGATGAATTATTCAGATTGATTCATTATTATTCACCGAAGGAAACGATCTTTCATATGGACGAAGAAATTGAATTGACAAAAGATGATATCTGTAATCAATTTGTAATCAATGAAGTAACTCTACATTCAAACCTATACACAGATTCTCAGTTTAAAAAACCATCATTTCAAAATGATATGTTAAAGAAGGTTTTTCAACCGGGATATCTTGAGGCAACTGAATATTTAGGATTTGATTGCCCCGAAATAACCTTATCATATGTTTATATGATACAATTTATTCATGAACACAAATTAGAAAATCTTACTCGTTTACCAAAACCTATTCTCAAAGGTTCGGAACAGAATTTAATCTTAAGTCATAATTGTATTTATCAGTTGTATCTGATACCGAATAAAGAACATGAATCCGAAAAATATAATTCATTGCTATCTATTCTGAACAAATGCGATACTGCGATCGGGCGAAGATTATGTAAGAACAGATTACTCTATCCCATTCTGAATAAGAATGAGTTACAGGATAGATATGATACGATTGAAAAATTTCAAGGGTTATCTCTCTATGATAAAATCAAGCCCAATCTTAAGAAGATAGTAGATGTTGAGAAATTACATCGTAAAATGGGATTATCACTATTAACTCCCTATGAATTTTATTCATTACATACATCCTATATCTATCTTAAAAAGATTACTGCAATAGTAAATGAATCATTACCTGAAATCATTACAGAAAATAAAGAATCATTAACTGAGTTAGATAATTTTATGAATGAATATCAAGATGTATTTGAATTAAATGAATTAGAGAAGTATTCTTTAGTGAATATGATTACTTCTGTATTTAAGAAAGGTAAATATCCTGAAATAGACCAATTACAACATGATATTATGGAATCAAAAGATATTATTAATCTAATTTGTTCCAGATTAGGTAAATATATCGATAAAAAACCTGGTTCGGTAAAACAAGATCACAATGAAAAATATGGATTCTATTTATATGTCACCGACAATCGGGCAAAAACATTCAAGAAATCAGTCAGTAATCTAGTGAATACGATTATTCTCATTGGTAATTCTACACTTGATCTCAAGGATGTTAAATTTACGAAGAGGGGTGCAAATACGCATCTGGAGTTTGATTATCTGAATCATTTATCCAATACTTTGGTCTCAAATCAATCTAAGATTCAGGGATTAAATAAGAGTCTCTATTTGGATAGAATCAAAGAATTCTATCATCCAAAATTATTTGATAAGATTGTTAAACTGATTGGATTCATTGATTTAAATAGTTGCTTAGCGAAGATATCTGTAGAAAATGTTTATTGTAAACCTGAAATGATTGATTCCGAAAAGAGCATGATGTTAGCAAAAGATATAAGACATCCAATTGTTGAACGTATTCAAACCGAAATAGAATATATACCGAATGATGTTTCTCTATCCGAAGACGGTATCTTATTGTTCGGGACAAACGCATGTGGCAAATCAACGCTCATGAAGAGTATCGGTCTAACTTTGATTATGGCTCAGGCAGGTTTCTATGTCCCCTGTTCTCAGTTGAAGTATTCGCCATATACTCAAATCTTTACCAGGATTCTCAATAATGATAATATTTTCAAAAGACAATCTAGTTTTGCTGTTGAAATGAGTGAATTGAGAGGTATTTTGAAACGCGCCGATAAAAATTCATTAGTCTTAGGTGATGAAGTATGTTCGGGAACGGAAACAACATCTGCTTTATCTATTGTTTCTGCTGGTCTAAAGACATTATCAGATTTAAAATGTTCGTTTATCTTTACGTCTCATTTACATCAATTGATGGATATTCAGTTAATCAAAGAGATTGAGTCATTAAAAATCTATCATCTGAAAATTGAATATGATGCCGAAAAAGATTTATTGATTTATAAAAGGAAGTTAGAAGAAGGTTCTGGTCCAGCGATCTATGGCTTAGAAGTCTGTAAGGCATTAGATTTAGGTGATGAATTTATATCATTGGCAAGAAAAGTTCAGATGGAAATTACAGAGATTGATAAAACGTTAGTCAATGATAAAAAGAGTAATTATAATACTGATATCTTGATGGATATCTGTCAAGTATGCAATGCTAAATCAGAACATACTCATCATATTAAAGAACAAAATGAAGCTGATAGCAATGGTATTATTGATCATCATCATAAGAATATTTCACACAATTTAGTTCCTTTATGTGAATCATGTCATCATAAGGTT
>ENA-OSJC01001035-OSJC01001035.1-marine-metagenome-genome-assembly--contig:-NODE-1035-length-24234-cov-4.455562_pt1 | contig 24234 bp, 30 predicted proteins | sample MGYA00237885_ERZ534234 | MGnify/ENA primary metagenome ERZ534234 (study PRJEB26413, sample SAMN06343907) | marine metagenome | isolation source: coastal waters | place: Atlantic Ocean: West Antarctic... | reverse complement strand
AGAGATGATCAGATGATTTTAATGAATACACTAGAAAGTCCTCCTACCTTTACTTTTAAAGGTGGTCAAGATGTTGCAACAAATGCTGCAAAAGATGTGGTTAAAAACCAAATAGATGTAGATATGGGATTTGTAGAGAAACAAAGCTCTACTCAATTCCCTCCAGGAACCGATGTAAATGCTCCTGATGTTAAAGGAGATCAATTAGGTTACGCTAATGATGTAAATAATATTATGTCAGCCGATTCCTCTACATCAAGCGCAGTTTCTCAAGATAGAATTAATAACATGAATGATCAGTTTAAAGAGGCTGGCTCAAAAGAAAGAATAACACAAATAGAAAGAGATCCGAATTTTATTTTTATAGCCAAAAGAAATGGAAAAGATGTTACAATTGATAAGTACGAGAAGGGAAAAGATGGTGTATATGATAAAACTAAGCCTAGGTCAGAAAAAGATGTTGCTAGAGAGGTTTATAGAAATATTCTTCCTAAAGGCGCTAAAGATAAATCTTTTGATCAATGGTATAAAGAGGCGCAAGAGCAAGGATTTAATTTTACTCCTAGATTTGTAAAAGATACTCGTAAAGAAATTAAAGACACTAATAAAGAAATTGAAGACCCTAATAATCCAGGACAAAAGATTCCAAATCCGGAATACGATAAAATGATTCCAAATCCTGAATACAATAAAGACATTAAAAATACTGAATTTAAAGGAGACGAAATAACAAGTACATCTCTTGATTATGAGGAAAAAGGTTTGTATAGAAGTGACGAGGATTATACTAATCCCTTAAACACAACCTCGGGTACAATAGGAGATGAGTTTGCGAGTATTCCTGATGAAAATAATAATTATATAAAGGCAGCGACAGTTGTTGAAAAAGCATTTAAAAGAGGAACTGATGGATTAAAAGGGGTAAATGGTAAAGGTTTAAATGTGGAAGTTTCAACTATAGATGCGTCTGGTTCTACAAATACTATACAATTAACATTTACAGATCCTGTTACAGGAAAAAGATTGACAAAAGATTTTAAATACGATAATGATAATGCTAAATTAAAATCAGAAGTTGAGGCTGAAATAAATAGTATAAGACAGAATTATGATAATAAATATAAAGGCAGCTCAAGAGGTGGTAGAGGTGTAGGAAGAGACATCCCTGTTCAGGCTCCTTCTGATATTAGGTTAAAAGAAAACATTACTTTAGTAGGTAAATCAAAACAAGGAAATAATATTTATACTTGGAATTATAAAAATAAAAATTTACATGGAAAAGGATTATATGAGGGTGTTATAGCTCAAGAAGTTTTATGGGCTACAGTTCTTGTAGATAATTATTTATATGTTGATTACAGTAAAATAGATGTAGATTTTAATAAAATATCATAAAATGAACGAATATTTAGTAGAACTTTATAGTTGGATAAAATCAACAGACCCCTCTTTTGAAAAAAGATATACATTTGATGATTTTCAAAACAACATGTCAGATGACCAATATTCTGGTGAAATGTACGAGTGGATCTCTGCAACTGATCCTACATTTTCTGAGAGAGAACCGATAGATATTTGGTCTGCTAAAGTAAAAAAAAAATCCGGCCCTCAAAATGTAGCAGACGAACTTTCCACTGGGGTTCCGGCAGTTACGGGATCTCAACCGACACCTGGCAGTTTGGGTGGTTTAGATCCAAATTCAAATATACCTCCATTACAAGAAGAAGTAGAGGAAGAAGTGGTGGATGGGATTGATACAACCGATTATACCATAAATGATCAAGTTGTTGAAGAAGAGTTGTTTGAAGATTATTCTGAAAAACAAGATACTTTAAAAAAAGAAACTGAAGATCCCTTCGCTTATTCCATTGATGTTGTAAACAAAAGTTTAATAAACGGAACGGAAGAATCTGCAGTGCCTTTAATGAATTACCACTTTGGGCAATATGGTTTTGAGTTTGAAGAGTCTGATGCTTTAGGTGATGGCATGAAGATAACAGCAGCCAATGGCGCTGAGAAATATGTAAACCTCGATCCCTTTTTTGGATTAGGTGCAAAACAAGAAAAAGATGCTCTTGAACAATTTTTAAAAGATAATAAGGCAGAGAGTAGACGTTTAAAGTTATTAGAAGAAGATTATACTAAGTTAGAAAGAAAAATAAGAGGAAAAGAAGATATAAATACTTCTATAGGAATTCTTAATATAGATGCTAATTTATTTAACAATGAAGTCCAACAATGGCTTAGAGATAAAAGTGATTTAGATTCACAAGCTGGTACGTTTGAAAGGTTATCTCAAGAACAGTTAAACGACCCAACAACAAGAAAAGCTTTTGATGAATATTTAGCTAAAAGGAATGAAGTAAATAAACGTAGGCAACAAATTATTGCTAGAGACGCAAGGTTAAAAACTGAAGGGTATGCTTTAGATCAAACAGCTGGAAGATATTCTCAAATGAAATCTGAGCAAGGGCAAATGAGTGGAGCTACCATAGATAGTTTTTGGAATGGAGTAGGTAGAATAGATGCTAGTATAGGTGGTTATATGATTGATGCAGCTGGATACGGATTAGAATACGGTGGAGCAGGTGAAGAAAGTTTTAAAAAGCTTTACATGTCTCAAGCTCAAAAAATGTTTGGAATAAAATCTCCTGGAAAAGATTATGATGGAGATTGGAAAAGTTATTTAGAAAATCTTGATCCAGAACAAAGAAAAGATGTAGAGTCTAAAGTAAGAGATATTTTAATTAAACAAGCTAAGTTTGACATATATGACTGGGAAAAAGATGGTGGTGCAGTTTTAAAAAACACAGACGGTGGTGGAGCTTATTCAAGCTCAGCGCTATCTGCTAATGCAGAAAACAAGGGTTTTATAGAAGCTTTAAGAAAAGGCGCAGAAAAAGATCGAGGGTCTTCATCCACTAGCGTTGAATATACTAATCTACAAAAACAAGGTTTTTGGGGGGGTGCGTATTTAGGATTAGTGGAATCAGTTCCTGCTATGATAGGCGGAAACAATCCTATAGGCTGGGCTCAAAGAACAGGCAACATGTTTGCTCAAGTTACAGATCATTTAAATGAAGAAATGTTTAATGATCCTGATTTTGCAAATATTACAGAAGCAGAGAAATTAGCAGTAGCGATGCCTATTGGTATTGTTGTAGCTGCCTTAGAAAGTATTGGGCTTAGAAATGTAATGAGACAAAAAGGAATATTAAATTCTGTTTTATTAAAAAGTTTAGGTAAATATAAAGGAGCTAGCAGATTAAAAGGTAGGCCTTTTGCCGAGGTTGTAAGAAACGAAGTTGATAATATGGTTGCTAGAGGGGTTTTAGTTGTTACTAATGCTGGGTTAGCAGAATTTGAAACTGGTGCTGCTCAAGAAGTGGCTGATATTGGAGGAAAATGGCTTTATAATAATATAAAGGAAAAACAAATGTTTACAACACCAGAAACAGTACTGGATGGGATAAAACAAATTGCATATTCAGGCGCTCAAGAAATGGTAGGTGGTTATATTATGGGAACTCCACAAGCTATGATATCTGCAGCTTCAAAAAAAGATTTTACTCAGCTAGATAGTGGTGTGTTTGAAGTTTTTGAAGATATGATTGGTGATGGAACATCTACTAAATTAGTAAACCTTTATTATAAAAATAAAATTAATAAAGGCGAGATGACCGCTAAAGAAGCTAAAGAAGCTGAAGCAATATTTAATGAGATAAAGGTGTTTATTCTCAAGTTCCTTCTAACTATAGCTCTAAACAAAAAAAAATAGCATTAGGGTTGTTATTAAGCAAACAAAGATTAGAAACAGAAATTGCAGGCAAAGATCCATCATCAGTTAAAAAACAAAAAAGACAAATAGAATATATACAAAACGAAATAGAAGATTTAAGTAACAATGTATATATTGCGGCTCAAAACAAAAACTTAGGAAATGTAGAGTCAGATGAAGAAGTTGAAGTTAAAGTTATTACAGAAGAAGAAGCAGTTATATCACTAAAAAAACAAGGGGTAAACAACCCTACTTCAGAACAAATAAAAACCGAACAAGATGCCTTACAAATCAGAAGCACAAAGAAGGTGGTTTCAAAAAAACCTCCCAAAGGTGGCCGCCAGGTGGAACAAAATGTACTCAAGCCTGGGACTCCCGGAACGAGTACTACCGAAAATGAAAAACAAAACAAAACGAACCAAGAGAAAGTAGATCAAACCGAAGCTGAAGATTTTGCTAACATGGTAGATCCTGCATCAGAAACAACTGTTGTAACAGACAAAGGGCCAAAGAATCTTAAGAAGTTTAAAAATGAAAATGATGTAGAAATAGATATTGAAGTAAACGAAGAAACTCCAAATTTATTTTTTAGCAACAAAAATACAGTTAAACAAGAAAACTCTTTAGCTGATAAAATTATAAACCAAGCTAAGTTTGCTGCAAAAGCAATTGCAAAAATATTTCCAAATGTAAAAATTGTTATACATGATGATATAAATGAATATAAAAAAATTGATTCTTTAAAAAATGCAAAAGCTTTATTTCAACCTAAAGATAATACTATACATATAAATTTATCTAATGCAAACGCTAGAACTATTGCTCATGAAATATTTCATGCAGTATTGTTGAATAAGTTAAAGATGAATGATAAGGTAGCTCGTGCTGTTACTAAAAAAATGGTACAAGCATTATCGGGTTCTAAAACTTTAGATAAAGCTACAAGAACTGAATTAAAAAAATTCTTAAAAAATTACGATTCTGAAATTCAAAACGAAGAAAAATTAGCTGAGATTGTAGGAATGATTGCAGCTAATTATACATCGTTAACACCTTCCTCTAAATCAATTGTTAGAAAATGGGTAGAAAAAATTGCAGCTGGCCTTGGTATTGAGATAGGACAATCGGAGCAAGATGTAATTGATTTATTAAATACTATTGCCCGTAAAACAGTTAGTGGACAAGAAATTACTGAGAGCGATGTTAAAGTAATAGACGATTTTGCAGGAGGTAAAAAAGTTAAAAATCCATCTGATGCTTTAAAAAGAAGACAAGTAGGTGATTTTGAAGTTACTTATACTGAGCAAGAAAGTGTTGCAGATATGGTAAAGGCTGGATTAATTAATCAACCTGAAGATGCTAATTTTATGAAAGGTCAAGAGACTACTATTACATCTCCTGATGATATGTTAGCTGGAGAAATTAAGTATGATGGTAAAGTTATATTTGAAGGTGAAGGAGGAGTGTTTTTTGTTACTAAGTTTGGAGATGTATGGGCTTCGGGGAAAGTAGGAACTGCAAATACTATAAAAAATAGTTTAAATAAACAATTAAAACAAAATGGTGGTAAAGCATTTCTTACTCTTACTAAAGGGACTGATTCTAAATTAGTTAGTAGTGCTTCAGGTGTTAATTCAACATTAGCAATACTTAATACCATGTTGGATAACAATTTAATTAGTCCTTCAATGTTTAGGTCAGCAGTATCTACAGCGGTTAAAAAAGCTGAAGGAAAAATTGATTTAAGACAAAGTGCTAAAGATTTAAAAACAGATATTAAAAAATATTTTACAAACCCTAACACAAGTACTTTTGAAAAAAGAGGATTTGTAGTTAAAGATATTGTAAATAATATTGCAAACAACTTAGCTCAAGAAAGTAAATCAGCTATAGTTTCTTTTTTAGGAGGAGATATTAAAAAAAATCTTGGTGTGGGAAACACTCCAGCTGGGGTTAGAGGGCCAGGCTCTCAATCTCTTGTAGATTTAATTGCTAAAATTGCTGCTGAAAAATTGACTAAAGGTTTAACCGTAGGAGATGTATACGCTGCTATAGAAATAAACAGTGAGGTTGAAGTTAATGAAGATTCTCATCCAAGTTATCCATTTCACATTGCATTAAAAGATAAGTCAAAACCTATTCTGCATTTATTAAAGAATAGAGAAGCAGGTTCAAAAGTTTTTGAATCTACTTTTGGAGCTAACAAATCTAATCCTTACAGAGTAGGACAAGTATCTGTAATGAAAGGTAAAGTAAAATCTACAGAATCCGAGTCTAAAACAGAAGTAGAAACAGAAGTAGAAAGTGAAACAGCTGGAGTTAGAAGACAAAGGGGAGAGGCTGAAAATTTAGGGAAGCTTTATAATATGAATAAAAAAGGTTTTATGCCTAAAACAATCTATGTAGGCCCTTTAATTACTGCTGCTAGGAAGTTAGGAATAACTATTGAAAAAGCCATAGGTAAAGAAGGGTATAATAGAGGTGAATTATTAAGTTATTATTTTTCAAATGGAGTTACAAAAAATGGTAAACCTAAATTTTATAATCCTAGAGCTGGTGGTGTAAGAAGACAACAATCTATGAGTGAAATAGGTAAATCTCAAAAAAGTTTAATTGATATTATAAACTTAGGTAGAGAAAATAATATTAAAGACAACACTATAGTGGATTACTTATTTAGAGTAGGTAAATTTAAAATGAAAGAGATTAAAGATTTTTTAAAAATAAGTAATTTTCCGTTAAAAAATATTCCTAAAAGCTTTGGGAATATAGAAGGAGGCATGTTAGCAGGTGCAAAACTTTTTGAAAAAGTTTATAATTTCAGAAAAAATTTAATGGACAATAATCTAACCCCAACAGGTAAAAAAATAATGTCTTTTAATAATAGAATCGATACCTTAAAAGCTGAATTAGATTATACAGAATCTCAAGCAATAGAATTAGGCTATAACAATGCAATTAAATTTGCAACTAATAGAAAAGGTGCATCAGTAACAGGAGAGTTATTAAATACTAATAAAAAGATAAAAGAAATAAATAAAAAAATTAAAACACTAGAAGATGCTTTAGGTGGTTTTGAAACTAAAGCTAGAAAACAAAAAAAGACTTATTATAAGTTATCTCAATCAGAAATAGACGCTAAAACTATAGAGTTATTAGAAGGAACTGAAGGTTATAGAAATGAATCTGACAAAGGGTTCTTTACTACACAACAAGCTCAAATGATTTCTCAAATGACAAATGCTTTTGGAGTAACTCCAATGAGAGATATGGCTGGTAAAATTAAAAGAGCTAGAGAAATATTGATCCAAAGGACAAAAGGTAAAACTGAGCTTAAAAAATTACAAATTAATTTAAGAAACTTTATAAGACAATCTTTGCCATCAGAAATTTACGAATCTAAAGATGTAAGGAAATTAATAAACACTATAATTACTGCAAATTCAGATAATATTGAAAACATAAAAGAAGAGGTTTTAGAATTTGTTAATACTAAGACAAATGAATCTTTAACAAGTAAAATAAATAAAATTTTAGATGGAAAGTATGATGATTTACAAAATGGAAGAAAAAAAGGTTATAAAATAGATGACAATACAAGAATCAGACTTGAACGCATAAAAGAAAGATTAAAAAATATAAATTATAAAACTCCTGGAGATGTGTTAACCACAGAAGGTCAAAAAATACAAGATGAAAGATTTAAAATAGAATCTGAAGCTATACAAGATTCAGAACAGAGATCTAAAGTTGCAGATTTAAATATTATATTAGATTATATTAACGCACAATTAAATCCAGACAGTGATGTTAGTAAAACAAATGACTTACAAGAAGTGGTTTTAAATTTAAATGGTTTAGTGGAAAATGGTAAAACAGTTTTAGAAGCTGAGTTAAGACAAAAACATATGCAGTATGTGCAAGAATTTCAAGAAGGATATTATGAAATTACTGGACAAAAAGTTAATTTATATATAGAAAATACAGATTTTAATGACTTACAGCCTGAATCCAATAAAAACCCTAGATTAATATTAAATCCTGAAGCCAAAAATCTATTAAGAGATTATACTTTATTAACTAAAAACAAAAAAGAAAAAACAAAAAACAAAGCTGTACGAGTTATAAAAAACGCAAGAGATGGCATGGTTGGGTTTATAAATGGAAATCTAGATTTATCTTCATTAATGAGTTTAATTGGTAAAATGCCTGGAGAAATTTTTGGAGGAAAATTACAAGAAAATGTAACTTTTAAAATTGATGAAGGAACAAGAGATTATAAAGCTCGTAAAATGGCTACTACCCTTGTTATAAATGCTAAATTAGAAGAAGTGTATGGTAAAAACTGGAGAAGTATATCCGCTAAAGATAGCAGTTTAACATCAACAGGTATATTTACAGACAATGGAATAGAATTACCTGAATTAAGTCAAAATCAAATGGCTTATTTAGTAAATCAATATAAAGACCCGGCAAACGAAAACTCGTATAAGGAAAAATATGGTAAAGATTATAAAAGAATAATGAAAGAGATGGAAGCTAAGCTTAATGATAATGTTAAAGAATTAGCTAGATGGCAAGTAGAAGAGTTTTTCCCTTCTTTATATGAAAGCTATAATGAAGCTTATAAGAAAGTTTACAGAACTTCTCTGCCATGGAATCGATTTTATGCAGGTAGAATATATCGTGAAGGAATTGACGCAAGTGATGCGCCAAATATATTGTCAAATGCTAAAGGATCTTACAAGGGCTTTGCGTCTCCAGCATCAACTAAAATAAGAATACAAAATAGTAAACCAATAGCTGACATAGATCAGATGTCTGGTTTAATGACTTATGTAAATGATATGAATTATTTTGCTGCCATGGGGTCTCCTTTAAATGATGTTAGTAAGTTATTTGGTAATAGTCATATAAGAGAAGCTATTATAAATAATTATGGTACGGCTGCTATGAACAGTATTGATAAAATGATTGAGACTTTATCTAATAGAGGTGTTAGTCAAGAATATGGTACACAGTGGATTAATAACATTACAAGTGCTTTTGTTATTGGTAGATTATCTATAAATCCTACTATATATATTAAACAGTTAACATCAGCTCCAGCATACGCAACCTCTATAGGTTTTAGAAATTGGATAAAAAACTCTGTTTTAGGTATACCTTCTATAATAAAAAACTGGAAAGAAATTTCTTCTAATTCCATTTATATTCAAGATAGATATGGAGAAACAATTTTAAGAACTCTTGAAACTTATGCACCATCTAAGGTAGAAAACTTAATTCCAAGTGATAAGATGGGGTCTTTAATTGATGCACTTATGTATCTAGTTAAACAAGGTGATAAAGGTGCAATTGTTATAGGTGGAACTCCAAATTATGTTTATTATAAAAATGAATTTAAAAATAAAAATCCTCAATCTACAGAACAAGAAGCTATAGATTATGCTATAATTAAGTTTGAAAGAGACACAAAAAGGACACAACAATCTAGTGACTTACAAGATAAAGATCAATTTCAAACAGGAGGAGTTTTTCAAAGAGCTTTAAACATGTTTCAAACATCTATAAAACAATATCTTAGAAAAGAATTGACAGCTGCAAGAAATTTATATCGTAAAATTGAAAGTGGCGGAAAAGAAGGTAAGGGGACTTACTGGGAAAATTTAAAAGTTTTGTTTGTTTACCATAGTCTGTTACCTGTAGTTTTTCAATATACTGCAGCTGGCCTTCCTGGTCTTTTAGCTCCTTGGGATGATGAAGACCCTATAGACTTATTGCGAGCAGCTACAATAGGAAATTTAAATGCAATGTTTATTGTTGGTGAATTATTTTCAGGTTTAGGAGATGCGTTGACAGGAAAACCATGGGCTTCAAGCGGACAAGCCGCTTCATTACCTATATTAGAAACAGCTGCTGCATTTAATAAAGCTATAGCTATGGCTGATAAGGCAAAAGATCCTGTTAAAAAACAAGAATTGTATAAAAAAGCAATTTATAATTTGGTTAATTCAATGGGACTTCCTCTTAGACAAGTAGAAAGGTTAGTTAAAAATTCAGAAGCTTTAATGAAAGGCGGTATGAAAACTGAAGAAATGATATTAAGAATTTTACAATTTAGTGAATATCAAATTGAAAGCAATCAGGATAGAAAAGATAAAAGATCTAAACCAAAAAAGGGTAGGGCTATGAATAATACTGAACTTAAAAAGTATTTCCCTGATGTTTATGAAAGAAAAAAAGAACTTGAAGACAATTTTAAAGATACAGATTCTTATAGAAGAATGCAGGAGTTAAAACTTCAGGCAAAACAAAAAAGAGAAGAAGCTTTAGATCAAATGTTTAATTAAATGAACAGATTTGACGAACATACTTTAATGCTGCAAAGTTATTATGTTATAACTAACCAGGTTGGTTATGAGCAATTACTAGATAGAGATATAAAGGTTACATTGATATTTGATCCTACTGATGATGATACAATTAGAAGCTTTATTTTTGATGAATTAATTGAATATTTTGAATATATTGAAGATTATGAAAAATGCGCAGATCTTTTGCACTCTAAAAATTTAATATATGAACTAGACGTAGAATCATTTAAATGAATTGCAGGATATGTAATGTATTAATGAATCATTATGGTTCTATGCAAAATGGATTCTATTTTCACTGTAAACAATGTTATAGTGTATTTCCTAGTTTTAAAAAAAATGAGTCAAACGAGCTACCTGACCAAGCTCTTTATGATGAATAAACCCCTCACAAGCTTTAGGAGCGCCTGTAAAACCTTTTCGTGCATGCCAGCTATCAGCAGAGGAAGGAGACCTCATGTACTCTACAGTTACTCCTATAAAGTCCTTGGCATCTCTCCACTTATGTTTGACTTTATGATGTATATGGTGTAAATACCAGTACCTGGTAGTTGTATCAGCCCACATGTGAGGCTTTTCTTGGGCCATAAGAAGTGGTAAGTTATCCATCTTAGCTCCATCACCATGCTCTAATCCTATTAAAGACTTTCCGTATTGATAATACTTTCTGTGAGCAACAGTAACATCAAAACTAATATCATCAGCGTTACGAAACCATGCTTGAAGAGTATGCGCTAAATGAAAACCAGATTGATAGTCGTGGTTACTCATGCTATGCACTACATCTACAGGAGCAATCAATCGTAAAGTTTCTATACATTCTACATACAGAGCTAAAGCCAGTTCATAATGCTCCCACCACTTACCATCAGTATCCTGTGGCGTTCCTTTTGTGGTAGTACCATAAACGTTGTCAATATGCAACACATCATTACCTATACAGAACAAAACTCTTTCTATTTCAAAACCTTTAGACTTATCTATAAGCCCATGAATCCCTTCTATTACCCTGTGTATCGCTATAGATGTGTTATACTTTTCTCCTGTTTCAATCTCGTTAGCATACTTACCTATATGAATGTCAGCCGGATTAATAACTAAAAGATGTGGACTTTTTTTCTTTGATCTAGGAATTTTATGATAAGCAGGTGCATACTGAGATACAAATTGGTTTACCTTATCAAAAATATCTTTTTCTTTAAGGTCTAGATTTTCTTTAGTAACAATAGAAAACCTATAGTCACCACTAGCACTTTGCCAATGCTTAACACTAATAACATCATCCTGATCAATTCCTCTTTCATCAAGGTGTGTAGATAATGCAGAGTTGTCGTTTATGTTGTCTATTTGACCAGCACGAAGCTCACGAATCATATCTACTTCTTCAATAGATAATCTTAATCGTGGGCCTTCAGCCTTTTTAGACTTCATCGGATAAAGAGTGAATTAAGTCAATCATTATTTTAGAAATTTTTTGAGCTTTTATCTTAGCCATTGAATGATCTCTTTCCATTAAATCTTCATAAAGTTCAGTTATAAGGTCATGAGATTGATTAGTCACATAATTTATATGATTAATCGCATTTACGTCATCGATTGAGATTTTATGACTCATTAGTTGTACCCATTCCAATAAAGATAGTAAAATTATTTAATATTTGATTTGTTTTTACTAATTTATACTCAAATGTAGTAGATCCCTTTACTTTGTTCTGACGCTAAAGCTTGTGAATAGTACAACAATTCATCTAAATTTTTTTTATTTAGACAATCTATTCTGTCTTTCAAAATTCTTCTTTTTACAATAAAACTTTCATTATAATTTCCGCTCTCGAATAATGAGTCAACAACAAAATCATGCCATTTTTCTAATTGAGGATTATACCTTATATATATATCATAATTTCTTAATGAATACAAGACACTTGAATGATCCATCTTTTGATTGTTATGAATAAAGAAAGTTGCAATTTGACATAATGTCATTTCTTGATAATCTCTTAAAATTTTTATCAGCACCGATCTTATTTCAACAGTTTCTCTTTTCCTGTTATTTTTAAAAGGATTTAATTTTGAAATTTCAAATAGGTTGTCTGCAATTTTTTTATTTAAACTCATTTTATTTTTTTTTATCCTTTATATACCTCAGTTTTAAATCCATAACTTTCTAACTCTCTTAACCTATACTCTTGTAATTTTGATAATTTACCTGTAGGTTTTTTAACTTCAGAAAACAAAACATCACAATTTTTAGGAAACGCCACAAGATCAGGGATACCATTTTTGTTAGTCTTAATTAGCTTAAGCACATAATATCCTTCAGCTTCTAGTTCTTTAATTCTTTTAAATTGTATTTGTTGTTCTGTCATTATCTTAAGATTAATAAATCTCTTTTAAAATGTTTTAATGTGTAATCTTTTTTAGCTATAACCGTTTTATAGATTTGATGTTCTATACCATTCTCAGCAAACACCCAGTAAATCTTGTTATATTTTCTGTCTTTAGTAGTCATCCTGTCTCTTGACTGCCAATAACTTGTAGCACTAAAATCTATATTGTAATACACAAGGGCCACAGCTTCTTTAAGGCTAATACCCTCTCTACCTGAAACTATTTGAAGAGCTATACATTTATCTGTTTCTTTAAATTCTTTTAAATCAGTAGTTATAGAGTCTTTAAAAATATCAGTAAGAGCCTCAAGTTCTTTTTTAAACTTATAAAAAATAGCAATTTTTTTACCACTAAAAAACGAATTAATAAATTTAGCTTTAGCATGATCAGTAACTCCAGATCTACCGCTTTCAAATTTTACCGTACCAGAATATAATTGATGAATTTTGGACATAAGCTTTACAGCTGTGTCAGCCAATACTACTTCTATCTGACCTTCAAGCACCCTTTCTTTTTTTAATTTCTTAACCATGTTATGAGTTGATTCATGCATGGCAACTGTTAATATTTCTTCAGATACTTCAGTCTTAAACCCTGCTTCTTTTTGTGTAAAAGAAATCATATATGGTTTCATTTGATCAATAATAGATTCGTATCCAGCGCTATAATCGTTAATGTTAAAAGCTCCTATCTTTTTTTGAGTTACACCAACATACTCATGAGCAAACTTATAAAAGCTTTTGTATTTTTTAAATGGATTCCCGGGAATTGCATACACCTGGTGAAACATTTGTGAGTAAGATTCAGGTGTAGGCGTTCCAGACAACAAAATAACGTAAGGATTATGATTAATTTGTATTAAAGACTTTACATCCTTAGCTCTTTTACTTGGTTTTGGAAATGCTCCCATACCATGAGCTTCATCACATACAATAACATCAAAAGATGAATCAGCTATTTTATGAAGTGACTCGTAATTGATAATAGTAATGTCAAAATCAGGATTGAGTAAATTGTAATCATCTTGAATACTAGATATGGCTTTTTTCTTAGTAATAAACAATACGTTAGAAACAGCAAGAGTCTTACTAATACTCAAACTCGTAAGGGTCTTGCCAGTCCTAACTTCCATGGCAAGATAAACAAATTTGTGTTCTTTTAAAACATTAATACCTAATCTAACAATTTCTTTTTGATAATCTCTTAATTCCATAATTAAAATTCTATTTCTAAGTTTTCTTCTAATTCATGCCTATTTCTAAACCTAATCCATCTACCCACCATATCTCTATCTTCTTCTGGATTACAATCGTATTTAAATTGATTAAAAGCCACAAGCCATTTATTAAATTTAATTCTAGATACTGTCATTTTTGATTTAGGCCCAAAATCAGGATTGTCTTCAATGAAATCTATATATAAATCTTGTTTATATGATTTTTTATTTATTTCTAATTTTTCATTTAGAGGCATGTTCTTTAAAACCCCACACCATTCTACAAATTCAGGTTCAGTTTCGTTCATAAAGTTTCTTGTTTTTAAATTTACAAAAGGACTTTTTATTAAACCATGTACTAAATATATTTGTAGACATTCAATCATGTAGTTGTCAAAAGCACACCATTCAGCATCATTCCATTCACCAAACATTAATTTACCAAACTCTCTAAGAGGCGTTATATCTTTGTTGTAATGTTGTGCTAATTCTAAATCCCATTTTCTTCTTTCAAAAGAATTTCCTTTCCCCCTAATTGCGTAATTAGTAGTAATGCAAACTTTAGGAGACTTACTAAAAGGAATTTTTATAGCATCTTTATTTTTCTTTTCTAATGTTAAGCCTTCTGTAACCACAGAAAATAACTTTTCAAAATTAAAATGTTTACTTACATCATCAAAACAAAGTATTTGTGTGTCAGCAGACACTAATTGATAGGCAAAACTTTTATCAAAATTAAATGACTTTCCATCAATTACAACTAATTTTTTCATCTTTCCTAATGCAGTCATAAACAACCCCTTACCAGTCCCACCTTCTGGAGAGTCAGAAATTTGTTCATCATTTAATATTGTTGCTGGGCAGTAAGATAAATTTTTCCAGGCGTGCAATAAATAACCAATAGTTGACCTAAATGAATTAATTCTTAACTTATCATTTGAAGAAATATTTTCAATAAATGTTTTGTAATCGCAGTCTGTAGACTCACAAGAAATGTATGCCCTGTCTATAATATGGTCTTTCCAAACGTAACCTCCTAAATCTAAATAGTCAATCGCAGTAATAGAATTATGAGTTATTTTCACAGCTGAATTATTAAAGTATAAATAAGCAGTAGATTTTGTGTCTTCAATAAAATAAACATCAATAGACGATAATAAGGTTAAAAACTCTTCTTTAAAATACCTAGTGCATTCAGCATAATGATTATAAGCTTGAATTTCATCTAGCTTTATTAAATGATTTAAAATAAAATCTTTAATTTCTTTTTCACTTGTATGATCTATAAGATTGTTTGTGACTTTTACAAACACATAATTCTTACTACCTTCAGGATTAAATTTATAAAACCCATGCTCTTCTAAAAAATGTTTGAACATTAAGTGTTCTATTTTTATTACACCTTTATCAGATTGAGTCCAAAACTTTGAATTAATCTGTTCATCTTCGATTCTACTAATTACATTATCAATTACTCCGACCTCAATTTTAGAATCTTCTAACTCAGATCGTATTTCTTTTTTTGTTACTCCTCTTTTTAACTGAGCCTTAATTTTATCGACTTGCTCCTGGTCTTCATAATATTTTGTTCCAAAATTTTGTACTTGTTGGTAGGCGGAATGTATTGTTTTTTTAATTTCTTTTTTATTAAAATCCTTACTTGAATATCCATTTAATACATACTCAGCTAAAGTTTTAGAAACACCAAAATCATTAAAAGCTGAAGCTAAAACATAGGCATTATGATTTCGTTGACCTTCAACCATGGGATATTTTTTTTGCCACCATTTTGTTAAAATATCTACAATTTTATTTTCATCTGTAATTGGTATAGTAGGTAAATCAACATGCTTTTCAACCTCTGTGTATTGCTCTTCATAAATCTTATCCCAAACACTTGATGTCTCGTTGCTATAAATTAAAGGGTCGTAGGATTCATAACAAACTCTTGAAATATTTTTTGATGTCTTATCGAAATAATCAGACCCAAAGTAAGCCTCCAAGCTATTAAAATAATTTTTATGATTATCCGGTTCTTTAGGAATTTTAACTAACGCTTTTAATCCTTGTCCACTAGGAGAAATAAAAACACTATAAACAAATTTATCTTTACATAATTTTTCTTTTTCCATCAACATAGCTTTGCTTGAAGGGTAACCATCAAAGTCTAAGCAAATTATTCCACTATGCTCTTGCAGTGCGCCATCATTTCTTTTGCTGAATTTGCCACTGAAACAAACGGCTGGAAGCTTTTGTTTTAATTTATTTCTGTTTTCTTTGTTTTTTTCGCTTCTTATTTTTTTTACTAAATCTTTAGAAGCTCCTTCTCTTATTCTTTGGATGATAACATCTACATGTCTGTAAAAAGGCTGTGATGTATCTTTAATATCTTTAAATATAGTAATCTGCATTTGTTTGTTTATTTGATTTGATAAAAATAGACACCAAGAGAGGAGTCGAACCTCTCCTGATGTTTGTTTAGTTAAAATATATCCTCAGATGATTTGCTTTGTGGAGCATCATTTGATTCTGGTTTTACATACTTGTCACTAATTTTAATTGAAAGTTTAACATCTCCTCCTTGAGTTGTTCCTTTCCAGCCAGCTAATTCTTTTTCTGATCCATCAGGCAATGTGATTGTCCCTTTGTAGTCAGGCTGATTTGGTTTTTCTTTGTAGCTATTCTTAAATAAAGAACCGCTACCATTTGGATGTACGAAGTTTTCTGCCATTATTTTATTATTTTAATTTTATGCTCCAATCTATTAATTAAATCAAAGAGAATTAACTCTCTCTCTTCTTCGGATATACAAGAACTTGGAACTTTCTCCCATATAACCTTTTGGTTTGTTGTATCCTCTAATATAAATAATTTAAAGAGTTTCTTTATTAATGTAGTTATTAATGTCGTGACTTTTATCATTGCTAAAAAATTTAGTATATATTTCTGTAGCATCTTCTACTTTGTTTTTGCCTCCCTCTATAAAGTTAGCTGAACAGTCGTAAATGCCTAACTGAAATGATTGTTTATCTATTACATAAAACCTTAAAGGTTTATTGAAAAACCTTTGATATAAATAAGCTTGTGAGTCGTAATTATAAGTTTTACAACTATACATAAATTTACTTATATCATTAGTAGTTTTAATATCAATAACAAAATCTTTTGTTATTATATCAGCTTTCCCTTTCCAGGTGTTTCCCATTATTTGTGCAATTTGTGGCACTTCAAACTCATTACCTTCAGCATATATAACATCAAATATCTCAAGGTTATCTTGCATGGTATTAACTAAGTTATCTAGATGGTCTTTTTCTTTTTGGAGCAGTAATATATCACCTTCTGGACACGCTTCTTTGTACGCTTTAGTTGACCTAGATGCAACATCTATAGTCTGATAGTCTTTTAATTTATCAGGCTCTAGCATTGCAGTATGAAAGTAAGAACCCTCAACCATAGGTTTTGTCTTTGGCTGAGGTACTCTAAATAACTTAGGAAACTTTAAAAGATTATATATATTTGAATTTGACAAGAACTGCTTACCGAAATCCCCGTAGTACATAGAATCATTTTTTAATTCCTGAAGAATTTGGTCTTTATAATACTCCCTTGCGTCATGTTTTATAGATTCAGCCATATTATATGGTTTTAGCTGGTGGAGTTTTCATAGGTTGTCTCCTTACCTCATTTTTTAAAGCTTTTTCGACCTCATATTCAACAGTAGAAGTAACTTTATATTTAGTAGATAAAGTTTTTATAATCTTCTCTAATCCATCACCACGCTTTTTAGATATGTAATTAAGGACTTTGTCCCAATTCTTATCACCTACCTTTAAAGTATATACAACCTCTTTCAGGGGCTCCTTAGGTATGTTAGCTTTAGGACTTGCAATATTAACTAAATCTTCTCCTTTAAATATAGCTATACCTAATCCATGCATAGCAATAGCTTTTGCAGTTGACCTTTGTATGGCAGTATTAACATCCATAGATGTAATTTTAGCTATAGGAATTGAATTGTTTCTGTAATCCATGACAGGCAAATAGTCCACATGTTCTATTCCATTAACCATTATCCCAACCTTTACTGAAGCAGTTTTACCATCTGTAAAATAAGGTAACTCTGTTTGTGTTGATTCATAAACTTTTCTTTGCGCATCAGGATAAGCCTCTTTTATTAGTGACCATGCATTTGCCCATGATAAGTAATTAAAATTTCCTTTCTTTTCGGCCATTCCTTTTACGTTGATGGCTGACAACTTTTTAAAATAATTTTCCATAAGATTTAATTTGATTTGATTTGATTTAATTTTTGTTTTTGTATTGTGTATTTAAGCATAATCTTATCTCTTCTGTTTTTAAGATTCTGAATATGCTTATCGTTCTTCCTTGTATTTACTTCTGTTTTTATTCTTTCTTCAATAATATTTAATTTATGCAAACAATTACTTATTTTTAATAAAATACCACCAATATACCATCCCTCTTCATAAAAAAAATCATACTCTTCTATCGTACACTCCTTAAAATAGTCACCACCTTTACCCATGTTCATGATTTCTATTCGGTCTGAAAAGTGATTAATTTTCACCCCATTATTAATAACAGAGGTACATTTATCTAGCTTAGTTACAATTGCCTTTGGGTCATCTAACGCAGTGATAAAGATTTTTTCTAGGTCTATATTAATCATTGTTTTTAGGTATAGGGTTTGACTTTTGTATTTCAATAATCGCTTTCTTGAAATCAGGGTCTGTCGCTACAAGTTTTTTTGCTCTTTTGTAACCACTTAGTATTGTTGAATGACCAATATAAAAACTTTTTTCAGCTAAGAATTTTTGTATATAACTAAGCTTCATGGGTCTTTCCATACATAGGTAGTATAACATTTGTCTAGCATCAGCAAACTCCCCCGTATTTTTTCTATCAAATATTTCTTCTAATGATAAATGGAATTGTTTTGCAATTGCAGTTGAGTATGCGTTAAAAATAGGTTTTTTCATTTAATTTAGGATTTTACCACCAAAACCCCCTAGCTTATGAGGACTAGGGGGTAGGCTCGACTTAAACAAACAAACTATATGAATAGGAAAATTGTTCCGTATATTTCTTCCATCTCAGGGTCTTTATGTGTCATTATATGTTTATTAAAATTCAAATTTAGTTTATTTAATGGTAAAAACCTAGCTTTGATTTTTGTTTCATTCATTTTAAAAAGCCATGTCATATCTATTCCCTTTCTAAGTGTTCACACATATCAAACTCAACTTGATACAAGTCATGTTTAGCTTCTTCATCAGAGACATATAAATTGCATTCATAACACTTAGTCACTTGGTCTTCAACGTATTTTGACTTAGTTATAAAGTACCCATTGTCGTTACAGATACATTCATCTGACTCCTCATCAATGAACTCACAATTCTCTTTACAATCACTGCACCTACCATAATCGGTACTGCCTAGGTAGGGTGTTGCTCCACAACAATCTGATACAAAACTCATGATTCATCGTGGTTTTTATACTCTTCTAATACAGACAACATTTCTTCTTTTCTTGTTGGCGCATCGTCAAGTATTAAGTTGACTAAATACTCTATTTCATCTCGCAAATCATCGCATTGTTCAACTGCCCATAGGGAATACACTTTAATTTTACTTCCCAGACATCCTGACTGAACTACTTTTACTTCACTTTTTAATTTTTCACTCATTTTTATTAAATTAAATTATTGACATTATTGTCGTGAGTCAGGAGGAATCGAACCTCCCTTAACACCATGTGACTCTTAAGTACGTTATCGTATCTTTTTATTCGATTTCTTTGCCTCTATAAGTTATTATAGAATGTTCAGCATTATCTGAGCACGCTCTCGCTTCAGCTAAACTAAAGCACCATCTGACTTCGTTTGGTGACTCCCCACCATACATTAAATCTACTCTGTATCTATTGTATATGTCTATCATAATTCTTGAATTTCTTTAACTGAAGCTTCAGCCTTTTGGTATTCTATTACATCAAGTCTGAATTCAATTGGATTACTTAAAGATTGAGCAATTTGTTCAATCCATGCTTCGCTGGACATTGTGCAATTGTTAATGTCTGTTTCGTAGTAATCGGTGAGTACTTTTACCCATTTTTTGTATTCACCTAAATCTTCTTTTATTTCAATGTTCATAATTTTGGAGTGTTTAAACGATGTCTAATCGTGGTTAGTTTTTTTAACTGATCAACAACAATGTCTAGCATTTCGCCCTCGCTTAAAAAATCGCTGGACTGATCATCTTTTGTAAATTTCGGATTTTCAACATAGGATATTAATTGCTTTAGATAATTAATATTTTTTTGTCTATCTCCTTGTAATGCTTCGATCTGAGCATTTTTGTAATCTAACAAATCTTTGTTCATAATTTATTTAATTATTATTATTATTATTATTAACGCTCCCACTATGAAAGCTATTTTATCTAGTCTATCTAGACTATCGTACCAACGTTTCAAAACGGGAGGATCTCATAAAAAGCTTCACGCATAGATTCCTTTTGAATCTCTTTAATGAGCGATGCTTGATTCATGTGGGTGCAATGGGCTAAAAGTTTAAATCTATCGTTTTTAAAAGCAGTCACATACCTAAATGAAGGAGATACTATTTCTACTAATTTAGTTTTTTTATGGCATCTAAAATCAAACCAATTTGAACTAAACTCGCTTTTAAAATAGATAGTCAGATCAATGTATTCTGACTCTAAATCTGATTCTTCAGCTACAATTTTGTAGCGGACATTCTTTGGTAATCTCATCATAGTTATTTATTTAAATTATTTGACTTATGTCGTAGAATGGGAGGAATCGAACCTCCCAATGCACCATGCATTCTTTTATAATTCCCTTTGTTTATTCCAAACATTTAATTTGTTATTAATTAAATCTTCGTACTCATCAAATTTGTCGTTATAAAACTCTTGTGCTTCTTTAGAAAGCTTTAAGCCTTTAGGCTTTATCGTCTCACCACTAATTGTTACACCCATCATGTAACCACCTGCTTCGACCCAAGTGTCAGCACCAAAATTCATCTCTGTAATTTGTATTGCTATCTCATCAACACATTCCAGAAATTTACTATCGCTTACTAAAATCTTGTCAGTTTTTGGAATGTTTGTTACTCGGTCACCAAATGACTCTTTCATCATTTTGTCAAATTCTTGTTTTTTCATAGTTATATTTATTTAATTTTTGTTAATAATAATCTTTATCTTTTATTTTCTGGGCTTTGTCTACGACTTCATAAATTAAACTTCTTAAATCGTCTAGAGCTTCGGTTTTATAGACGTAGTCTTGCCCTTTTTCGGAATCTTCCCAACCTTCCCAAGCGTCCGTTTTATCTTCTGCTTGTCCTTCTCGGTCACAAACTTCCTCCCTTATTTCCTCTTCAATCGTGTGAAGAAAATTCATTAACTTTTTTAGTTTTGCCATAATATTTATTTGTTAATTTATTGGATTTTTGATTTTCAGATAATCTAGATTTGGTTCGGTTACACATATATTGTGGTAAAATTCTTTCTGGAACTTAGAACCTAAGCAGTCTTTGACATCATTCCATGATAAGTTAACAGAATCCTCATAATCATCATCAAAACTGAACTTGCATACGCATACATTGTTTTTGTATCCGAAGTTATTGTGACATTCACCCCATAGAGAGATGTAGTCACCTAGAATATCTCTGTTCTGGCTATCAAGCATGAACCAGAAATCAGTGAATGATTTTGAGGAATGAAATTTATCTCTCAAATGAGTCATTATCATGCCTTTACCCTTCCAACAATGCTCGATAAATAGATAAGGATGGTTAGCAGTAAACAACATGAAATTGTGAATTTGTTCTCCGTTTGAATTTTGTTTGTTCATAATGTTATTAGATTTAAGTTAGACCTATGGGTTATGGTTTCTTTATCATACCCTTGGTTTTGACCTCTTGACCATCCAGAAGGGATTTTAACCCCTTTGTAGGCTTGAGTTAATTCACACCATCCTTGACCTTTATCAATGTCAACAATCGTGTAAATGGTGTATCGCTTTGCATCTCGCTTTACGACCTTGTATTTACCAGATTTCTGGAAGGTTACTAAGTCACCTGATTTGAATTCTTTACTCATATTAATATAATTTAGATTTATAGATTTTTGTTTGTTCGTACTTAGGAAGATGCCACATAGCATCTTCAAACTTATCATAAGTAGTCTGGCATTTAGCATCTACTTTATCGTAGAGTTTTAAATTACCATCACCTTCAGCAACATCTCTTTGGTCGTTGAAATCGTTGTGTTTTACAAGCCAATTAACTGCCCTATTGACCTTACCTTGGTTCTTGGATTTGATTGCTTCTAATGTCATATTTTAATTGTTTTAAGTTAAGACGCTTCACAGCGTTTCGTCCTTCTGGGCTCATCAGTTAACTCATTAATTTTTTGTAATCGAGCTCTATCTTTTCCCGTCTATCTCTGACCATCTTACTACCTATTACATCTTTATGTTGAAACCATGCCAATGCTAGATTGTTATCATCATGGCTCATACATCCCCAAGATTCGACATATGTTTTATTCATAGTTACTCTTACTAGTACCTGAATTGGCATTAAATTATCTGAGTTAACTTCTGGATACAACATTGGAATTAACCTCACATTTATATCGTAAGTGACTCTTAACCCATTAGTGAATATTACTGAGTCTTCCTCAGTACTCTCTATTGTAAATCGTTCAAACTTGTTAAGGAAGTTTCTTGTTCCTTCATCGGCATTTGGAAATAAATTTTTCATAATTGTTTATTTGTTTTAAGTTAAGTTTTAGTTTTTAAATTTAGGATTGTCTATTACTGCGAATACTTCTAGATAAGTCTCTAGTACTTTGATTACACTACTCGCAGGTTTTAAGTTAATATTACACTCTTCATTGTCGCTCAGTTCTTTGATCCTTCTTTTGATTAAAGATTGAATTTCAATAGTTAATACTGTGGATGCAGTCCATCCTAATTCACGTACATTTTTGTTCGCTTTTTTGATCATTTGATCATTGTCTAAATGTTTCATAATTAAAAGTTTAAAGGGTTAATGTTAATGTTTAGTGCAATTGATAATTCATTTACACTCTCGATAATAATCTGTAGTTCATTCATAATTTGCATTGTTTAAAGGTTAGTTATCACTATAGATATTGCTTCTAATTTTTTCGTAACCCAGACGTTCTGGTAGTGATAGTTTTTCGTACATTTTAGGTTAAGACTCTTGCTTTTTCGCCCTATCTACAGATAGTTAAACTCTTGGTTTTCGAGATGGCATCCTCTTAATTGGATATCGTTAAGAGGTAAGTAGTATTTTATCCTCAACTTCAGGTGTACTGATGGAGAAATTATAAGAATAGGGTTGAGTCTCTGGGGTATAAGGTGAACATTTCTTAGTGAGTTAAGTGGTTAAACTTGAAGTAAAGCTTTAATTAACGGGTGTTAATGTGTTGATAGTCAGTGCTTTAACTCTCTTATAATTTCAATATGTCAATGAACTTGTTGTTCTTAAAGTACCGAATATAATGAATTAACTCCATAGTTCGACACATAATGTCATTAAATGTTGATTATCAGGTGGTGAATCTTAAGCTCTAACTGTATTATTCTCTTTTACTACTTGTTACAATACTTGTTGTCTTGTTACATATGTAACAATCAGTGCATTACATAACATTATCTTAGGGGTAAAACGTTTTCTATTATCAGTGTTCGTACTGGTGCTAAGAGAACTCTCTCTGTCTCTCTTTAGTTTTATTAGGGGAAGGTAGGGTAGCCTGGATGATTAAGGCTAGTCATTACTATGCATTAGCCATGGCTAGAGCTATACTACCATCACACCAAGGGATACCATAGCTATTGTCTACCAGCTATAGGTAAAGTTCAAAACATTTGGATGAAAAGTTTAGAATCTTTTGATAACTCTAAAAAAAAATCGGTTTTGGTTTGGGCTACACGCTGCGTATAACCCCATATAACCCTCAACCTCTTAGTGTCTGATGTGTAAAAAAATTTTTCACTATATTTGATATAAATTTTACAACTATGAAAAGTAATGATTATGTAAACGGTTTATATGTTAAGGACGGTAGACTTATTAATGATCGACCTGACGGACAATCGGGAATCGCTAAAGCAGCTGCCATAAAAAGAGCAGTTGATAATGACAGAAAAATAAATCAGATAGCTGAAGGAATTCAATTAGCTGAAAATAAAAAAAAGTTTAATCAATTAGAATTTTAAAAGATTAATTATATTTTTTATTAGAAATTTAAGGCTCGTAATGAGCCTTTTTTTTATGTCAACTATTCATATATGTATGACAAGAATTTCAAAGTACTATGCATGCATAGTAAATGTATTTTTAGGCAACCCTAAAAAACAGCTTAAAATGTCAAGAGCTGACATT
>ENA-OSJC01001034-OSJC01001034.1-marine-metagenome-genome-assembly--contig:-NODE-1034-length-24239-cov-11.403195_pt1 | contig 24239 bp, 28 predicted proteins | sample MGYA00237885_ERZ534234 | MGnify/ENA primary metagenome ERZ534234 (study PRJEB26413, sample SAMN06343907) | marine metagenome | isolation source: coastal waters | place: Atlantic Ocean: West Antarctic... | reverse complement strand
TGTAATGCTTCATTTGTTTTATTCATAGTGTCAATTTTTATTTGGTCGGGCTTTCCAAGTAAAACTGTTCTAGCCATTGGACAGTGATATCTCTGATATACGCCAGAAAGCTCAATTATTGTAGCCTCACCTTCAACAAATTCATCTTGTGTGGCTGTTAAATGTGATGCTGAGGTACCCTTACCTGTTGGTAATAAAGTGGCAATACTAGAATATTCTCCACCAAAATCTGGAGTTCCATAAAATAAAGCTTTTTGAATTTCTCCAACTGCATCGCACTGTCTTACTCCAGGATTTATTACATCAATTGCTGTTTGCATTCCTTTTTGAGAAATAAGTGCTGCGGCTTTCATGAATTCTATTTCGGCATTTGATTTTATAACTCTTGCCCAATTTACAAGTCTTTCTGAATCTTTTAATTTTGCATTTGGCAACCCTTGTTTAATTTTCTCATAACAATAAGCAGTAAAATAATGGCTATCCATTTCTAGTCCTAATGTAAGGTTATCCCATTTTTTTTCTTTAATTATATCAACGAGATTGTCGTAAGGATGAAGTGGCCATGTGTGAATGTATTTTTCATCATAAACTAAAATATTTTCATCTTTTAAATAAGTTTTTATATAGGCTCCACCTGAATCTTGCTTTCTAACCCAGCATAATGGCTCTTCAGCATTAACATGGACCACAACTGCTTGAGCATAATAAAATGACCAAGCATCATAACCTGTGAGGTAATTCATATTAGCTGTATCATGAGATATTAGTAACTCTATACCTTTATCTTGCATAGATTTTTGAACTTTTTTTAATCTACTTTTATATTCTTCTTTTTTAAAATTCATTTGCTTAACTTAAATAACTTTCCAAAACCTTCAATATTATTTTTATAACCAATTGCATTCAAAGAGTCCCAAATTAATACTTGATTACTACATAAAACAAATTTATTTAATTTTCTTTCTAACTTATCAATTATTGATAGTGCAGGTAGATTAGTACAAGAAAGAAAAATGGCTTCTGCGTCTTTTAAATCCATTTTTGAGATAACTTCATATAGATAATTTGAATCAATTTTTGCAATATCGACATCAATCGAAATATCAAAATAGGAGTTTGAAGTTACAATAAAATTTTCTTTTTCAAAGTAATCAACCACTTCATCATTTAATTTTTTTGAATAAGGTGTAAAAATTGCAATTTTATTTACATTTAATTTTTTTAATGCTTTGCTTGCAGCTGTACTTGGGGTTGTGAGTCTTGCCTCTGGTTTTGCCAATCTAACTTTCCTTTTAATTGAATCATAGCCCGCTGCAATAGTTCCAGATGTGCATCCATACACAACACAATCTAATTTTTCTTCAGGCAAAATATCACTTGAAACTTCAGTTACCGTATTGGACATCTTAATTAAATTCTTACTATTTAAAGGTGAAAAACAGTGAATACGATTAACAAAAATATCTATTTCTAGATCTTTAGTTACATTAATAAAGTCTTTTTCAATCATAAAATCAGTGGCTAATGCAATCAGGCCAATTCTGGGGTTTGACTTACTGATATATTTGGGCTCTATTTTAACTGAATTCATATTTAATATTTGTGATTATAAATTTTTTTCAAAATATAAAATATATAAAAAGTTAAATTAAGTGTCATTTTGCTTTTATCTTCAACTAAATCATTTTTTTTCCCAATAATCTTATTTTTCTGGAGATTAAATATTCTATATTCAAAAATTTTTAACTCTTCTTTTTGTAAATTTTTAATATTAATTTTTTTATGATTATGAAGTATGTATATTTGTATACTGCTTCTTAATGACTGTATTATAATTAAATAAATAATTTGTGCTAAAAAAGTGTTTAAATAAATTAAAATCTGATTATTCAAATTTACCTCATGTTTGCTTAAAAAGAAAATCAGAAGTAAAAAATTTATAGCAGAGCTAATTAAAAAATTTTTAATTAATTGATCTAAAAAGATATTCTGTAAAATAATATGAGAAAAAAAAAGAATAAAAAGTGAGAAAAAGAAAAAAAATATTATTATCATTATCTAACTTTAAGTAAAAACCTTAATAAATTAAGTGTATTAATAATGTTGATACCTTTTTTTTTGAGGTAAATTTTATTTTTTTTTAAACCAATTAAATTATCATTAAGATTTTCTTTATATCTAGTTACAAAAAATTTTTGCTTAAAAAATTCTTTCTTAATTTTTTTAAAGGAATAATTTTTTTTTTTTAATTGGCTTAGTATGAATAATGAAGGACTTACTTTTCTTATTCCCATAAAAACTAAATAATAAGTAAATAAAAATAAAATATAATTTATTAGTATAAATACTTTAGTAATATTCGTAATTTCACTATATTGGAAAAAAACTATTTGTATTATAATAAATAAAGGTAGTGAAAATTTTATCAAGTCTATAAATAAATTTTTTTTTAGAATTCTATAAATTAAAATATCAAAAAATATAAAAATTCCCAAAATAGATAAATAAAAATACATTTTTTATATTTGGGTGTAAATTAATTTAATCATTTAACTCTAACTGATTTTTTTGTATAATTTTTTTTTATTTTTATTTCATAGATAAGCCGCAATATACATTTAAAAATATCTATAAAACTTGATAACTTTACTGACGTACTTTTTTCACTTCCTGTATTGCAGTATCCCGCAACTTCGGTAAATGTTATGCCAGAATGGAGTAATTTAATATGCACTTCTGATGCATAAGCAATACCTTTTGATTTAAAATCCATTTTCCTAACAACATTTATAGGCCAAACAGCTGGGCCTTGAAGATAAAATACATAAACATCAAATAAAGTACACATCATTACATTAAATATTGTAGATAAAAAGGCTCTTAAACGACCTTTTTTTTCTCTATTTAAATAGCAACTCAAAACGAGATCTGCTTTTTTTGATGCATTGACTATTTTTTTTATAAGGTCTTTTTCTAAATCATTATCACCACTTATTATAACTAATTTACCTTCTTGGACTTCATCAGTATAATTTTTTATTGACACTCCTGGTCCAAGATTTTTACCATTACTTATAATTTTAAAATTACTATCTAATTCCGTTTTTATTTCTTGTGCCACTTCTAGAGTTGAGTCTGTGCTACCATCATCAATAAGTGATATTTGATAATCTTTAATATCAGTTTCAAGAATTACTTCTTTGAGTTCAATAAATGTTTGTTTTAGATTTGCCTCTTCATTCAAAGCAAGAATTAAAAAATGATATTTCATATTTATAAAATATAATTCTTTTATATTATGATAATAGAGATTTTAAGTAAGGAAAAAAGGAATCTGGCTCAAGATACTTTTCATGCCCTAAATATTGGATTTTAAGAGAACCACTCAAGTTCCCTATAAAAGCAATATTTTCAGGATCCTTATCAGCTAGTGAATACACAGAAGATATTGCAAAAAAAGCATCCCCAGCACCTAAAGTGTCAACAGGATTTGATGAAAGAGCTGGTACATTATATATCTTTTCACTTGAAATTATTTGTGTACCATATCGTCCATAGGTTATGGCTACTTTCTTTGCTTTAATCTTTTTTAAAACTTTTTTTATCAGAACTTCAATTGTTCCGAATCTTTCACCGGTTGCCATTCTTGCCTCTGGTTCATCCATAGTTAAATAATCACATTTTTTATACTTGTTAAAAAAACTGTATCCTAGATTAGCACTATTAGACTGAACATTTATTGACAGTTTTTTAGATTTTTTTTCAAGAATACGTCGAATTTTTGTTGTTAAAAAACCATGACCAAAATCATTTACCACAACAAGATCAAACTTTTTTAATGATTGATTTAAATAAGATAAAATTTTTTTTTCTAAATCATTACTTATATCTTCATATGGTACTTCATTAGATTGAAAAAGTTTATTTTGATGTTCGTCAAGATATCTAGTTTTTTTTATATTTTTTCTCTTTTTATCTTTAAAAAAAACTAAATTACATTTCTTATTACTAAAACTTTTCTTAATTAAATTATTTGTTCTTATATCGTTTCCAATAATAGTTAGTAATGTTGGTTTTTTTACAAAATTAGAAATATGTTTTGCTGTTGCAAAAATACCGCCCATATATAATTTACTTTTTTCTTCCTTTACAGAAATTATCTCTTCTTTAGGTGATTTTGCTAATGCTTTTGTAAAAATGTATTCATCTAAAATGGAATCTCCCACTATTAAAATTTTTTTTTTTGAAATATTCACAAAGTTTTTATAAATATGATTAAAATTAGTTTTATTTCTAAATTTTTTTAAAAAAATATCTTTTGGTGAATTTTGATTGCTATTAATTTGATTAATTAGACTTGAAGAGCTTAATACCAATTGATTTGTATAGAAAATTTTTCCCCCAAACTTTTTTAGAATTTTTTCTTCTAATAAAATTTTTTTTGTAAAATCGTTAGACTTTTTTTTATATTCTATTCCTTTTGAATAAAGGTTTGGTTTAAGTGATTGGATTACCTCTACACCGCTTGCAGAGTTTATAATTGCAACATAGTCAACAAAATCTAATGCTCTAATCATTTCAGCTCTTTGTATTTGACTGTATATCGGTCTTCCTGGACCTTTTTTAACAAACTTATCTGAAGTTAGAGAGACAACCAATATATCTCCATGTTTTTTTGATTCTAATAAATGTCTTAGATGTCCGTAATGAAAAAAGTCAAAAGTTCCATGAGCTAAAACTATTTTATTCTTTTTATGTATATTTCTAATACTTCTTAAATCGTTTATATTTAGTATTTTTTTCATTATTTAAGATGATCATACTTCAGTTTAACCTCTTTCAATGAAATGAAGTTATCATCAATCCATTTTTTGGTTTCTAAAATTCCTTTTTCTATGCTAGTTTTTGATTTCCAACCTAAGCTCTTTATTTTTTTTCCTGATAAATCATAAATAAAATCTTTACCTGGTCTTTCGTCCTCTATAATTACATGATCTACAAAATTTTTATCCATAACTTGACAAATCATACCTACCACTTCCTTAATTGAATACATTTTTTCATTAGTAATGTGGTAAATTTCTCCATTCTTAGATTTTTTCATAACCTTTAGCATTGCGTCTGAAACATCATCCGAATAAATAAAAGATCTTTTAGAAAGACCTTTGCCGTGTAAAGGTATTTTTTTGTTTTTCATTATTGATATAATGGTTTTTGGAATAATTTTATAAAGTCTTTGCCCTGGTCCATAAATATTAGACGCACGCGTGAAAACTACTGGAAAGCTATAATTTTCATAATAATTTTTTAATAACATATCAATAGAAGCTTTTGATGTTGCGTAAGGTGTGCTTGGATTATAATTATAATTTTCACTAATTTTTTTATTAGTAGAACCATAAACTTCTGGTGTAGATGAATGAATATATTTATCTAAATAATCAACATTCTTTAAATATTCTATTAATTGAATATTTGATATTAAATTTGTATTAAACCAATCGGCTGGTTTTTTCCAGCTATATTCAACAATACTTTGTGCGGCAAAATTAAAAATTATGTTTGGTTTAATTATTTTTAAAATTTTTATTAATTTATTAATATTTTTATTCAGATCAATTCTATAAAACTTAAAATCTTGATTTTTTTTATTTCTATATAAATTAAAATATTTATAATTTTCTATACCTCTACTGCATCCAAATAGCTTAAAATTAGCATTATTGCTTCTCTGAATATAATTTATTAAACTTGATCCCATGAATGAATTAGAACCAATTATAAAAATTTTCATACAATCTTAGATTTAATCATTTGTTTTAAATTTAAATTTTTATCCTTAATTTTGAAGGTGCTCTTTCTAAATAATTCAATACCTTCAATAATTGCATCTTCAACTCCTTTTGCTGGCTTGAATCCTAAAGAAATTATCTTGGATGAATCAAGTCTATATGAACGTGGATCATTACTTTTTAATATCTTAATTTTACAATCTGCGTGATTTTGAATTTTTTTTGATATTTCTAAAATAGATAAATTTTCAAAACCTGCATTAAAAACACCTTCAATTTTCTTATTAATATGAAAAAAATTATATAAAGACACCATATCATCTATATGAATATTAGGTCTTATCTGTTTTCCGCCAAAAACAGTAATGATCTTATTTTTAACAGCTTGAAATGTTAACATATTTACTGATAAATCTAGTCTTAATCTTGGAGACACCCCACATACTGTTGCAGGTCTTATCATAACAACTCTAAAAAATTTAGAAAAACTCTCTATAACTTTTTCAGTTATCATTTTTTGCTTATTGTAATCTGATATTGGAAAAAGAGGTGTGTCTTCTTTGACTTTTTTTTTCTTGCTTATTCCATAAACGCTGCCGGAAGATGCATATATAAAATTTTTCACTTTTTTCTTCTTGCATAGGTCTAACAATTTAAACGTTGCTAATGGTCCTATTTCCCAAGATAATTTTGGGTTTAAATCTGAGCATGGATCGTTTGAAACTGAGGCAAGGTGAAATACAGTTTTTACACCAGTTAAAATATTTTCATCAATATTTCTAATATCGCTTTTAATTATTTTTAAATTTTTGTTTTTAGGCAAATAATTACCAAACCATTGAGTGTCTATTACTATAACTTTACAATTTCTTTTTATAAGAGAATGAACAAGTTTTGTTCCAATAAATCCACAACCACCTGTTATTAAAACTTTTTCCATTAAGTCTTTCTAATAAAATATGGTAATAATACCAGTAAATAATGATCAAATTATTAAAACTTGCTAAAAAATTGCGCTACTCAGTATGTGTGATGAGTAACCGTGCAAAAGCTGCACATTTGGGCTCCTCTCTGTCTTGCATTGATATTTTAACAACTATATTTTTTTCAGATCTATTTAAATTTAATACTAAAGATATTTCTAAAGGAGATAAATTTATATTAAGTAAAGGACATGCTGCTGCGGCTCTATATTCTACACTCGCAGAGAAAAAATACTTTAATAAAGATAAATTAAAAATATATGGAAAGAATAATAGCTTTTATGAAGAACACCCTAACTCTAAAATCAATGGTGTTATTTGTTCAACAGGATCATTAGGACACGGTTTATCGTTTGGTATTGGAATAGCTATTGCCGAAAAATTAAAAAAAACAAATAATAAAGTTATTATTTTATTAAGTGACGGTGAATGCAATGAAGGTACTGTTTGGGAAGCAGCTGGATTTGCTTCGGCTCAAAAGCTTAATAATTTAATTATAATTATAGATAGCAACAAATGGCAAGCAACTGGTAGATCAAATTTGATAATGGGTGGAAAATTGATAGATAAATGGAGATCATTTGGCTGGAAAAGCACTGAAGTTGATGGAAACAGTATAAATAAATTATATAAAAAATTAAAACAAAATAAACATAACAACAAACCAACTGCCATTATTGCCAATACAGTAAAAGGTAAGGGAATTAATTTTATGGAAGACGATAATAATTGGCATTACAGAATACCAAATATAAGTGAGTTAGAAATAATTAAAAAAATACTTAATCAATAAATTGTAATATTCTATGAGAAATACATTTGCTAGAGACATAACTAAAATTGCAAAAAAGAATAAAAAAATTATTTTATTGTCAGGTGATATTGGAAATAAACTTTTTGACTCATTTAAAAGTGGGAATAAAAATAGGTTTATAAACTGCGGTGTGGCTGAAGCAAATATGACAACAGTTGCAGCAGGTTTAGCTCATGCTGGATATCAACCAATAACATATACCATTGCTTCCTTTAATGTCTTTAAAACATTAGAGCAAATTAAACTAGATATTTGCTATCATAATTTACCAGTTATAATTGTGGGTGTTGGTTCTGGTTTGGGTTATTCCAACTTAGGAACCACACATCACTCTATAGAAGATATAGGTGTATTAAATCCAATATCAAATTTAAGTATAGTGTGTCCTGCAGATCAAAAAGAGTTGTCTGTTCTGCTGCCACAAATAATAAAATCCAAAAAACCTACTTATCTTCGCATAGGAAAGAAAAATGAAAATGAAATATATAGTAAAAGATGTAAATCTAAATTAGGTATTCCAACTCTTTTACAAAAAGGAAAAGATATATGCATATTTGCTACGGGAAACATTTTAGATAATATTCTTAAAGTAAATAAGGAAATAAAGAAGATTGATATTATCCCTCAAATAGTAAATATTCATTCTATAAAACCTATAGATGAAAAAATAATCAATAGATTGTTAAAAAAATTTAAAAAAATAATAATTGTTGAAGAGCATGTTGCTGCAGGAGGATTAGGTAGCATATTGATGAATATAGCCTCCAAACATAGAACTAAGAATATTTTTATTAACCATAATGCTGGAAATAAGTTTTTAATTGGGTCAGGAGACAATCTAAATGCAAAAAAACTTACAGGACTAGATCCATTATCGATTAAAAAAAGTATTATCAAATTAAGTAAGAAATAAATGTTAATTGGTATCGATTTAGACAATACAATAATCAATTATCAAAATAGTTTAAAAATTATAGCTAAATCTAGAAATATTAAGATTATTCGCAAATTCACAAAAGATTATGTAAGAAAAAAAATAGAGAAAGTATCAAAAAAAGACTGGACTATAATTCAAGGAGAAATTTATGGAAAAAATATATTAGAAGCAAATTTATTTGATGGATTTAAAAAATTTTTAGATTTTTCAAAAAAGAATGAAATTAAACTGATAATAATTAGTCACAAAACAAAATATCCAATAGTTGGGGAGAAGAAAAATTTACATCTGTCAGCTATAGAATTTATAGAAAAGAAAATTGGAAAAAATATATTTGTAATTAATAAGAATCTTTTTTTTGAAAAAAATATAGACAATAAAATTAATAGAATTAAAAAAAATGATTGTGATTATTTTATTGATGATTTATCTAAAATTTTAATTAATAAAAGTTTCCCAGAAACAACAGAAGGATTATTATTTAATGGAAAAAATAAAGTTTTAAAAGGTTTTAAAAATTGGAACCAAATAATTGACTATTTCAAAAATCAAATAAAGAAAAATAAATCCTTAGAAGGAAAAAATAATAATTGTTTTGCAATAAAAAATAAATCAATCTTAATCAAGCAATTTAATAACACCAAAACAAAAAATAATTTTCAAAAAGAATTAAAATTTTCAAAATTTTTACAAAATAATAAAATAAATCAAGTTCCAAAAATTATCAGTTATTCAAATAAGAGAAAAGTTATCAAATATCAATTTATTAATAAGATCAAAAATAAAAGATTCGATGAAAAGCATATTAAACAAAGCTTTAGATTCATAGAAAAAATTAACAAATTAGATTATGTAAAAGAAAATTTTGATTATGCTAAAGATTTTTGTAAAAATTATAATGATTACTATAAAGAAATTTATAACCGAATCTCAAAGTTAAAAAAAAATATATACTATAAAAAAAATTATTTATTCAGAGAGTTAATAGATAATATTAATTTAAAATTCTTAAAACTAAAAAATATTAATTATTTTGATAATTCTTTTATTTTAAAAAAGAAAGACTTGATTTTATCACCTAGTGATTTTCATGTTAAAAATATGATTATTAGCAAAAAAATATACTATCATGATTTTGAATACTCTGGTTTAGATGATCCAGCAAAACTTTACTCCGTATTTTTTTTACAACCTGAATTTTTATTAAGTAAAAAAGTATTTTTGAATAATTTAAGTAAAATTTTATTTTTTAAAAGAAATAAAAATTTGATAAAAAAAAGAATAATCTACCTTTTACCTATAATATATCTGCGCTGGTCATTAATAATTTTAAATACTTTCAATAAAGCTGAACTAAATAAAAACAAATTTATTTATAATAAAGAAAAAAAAAATAAAAATTTAATGATTCAAATATCCAAAGCTTCACTATATTTAAAAAATAGAAATGATTATTTTAATCTAGATCAATTTAGCAACTAACTTATTTTAAGAAAGTTAAAATAATTTTTTTCACTTGAAATGATTATTAAACCCTCTGTGTGATGTTTGGGCATTTGTTTAATATTGGAAACTTTTTTCCATTTATTTTTATGAGAAAAAATATTTATTTTATTTGTTTTGCAGTGAGCTAAAATTCTTTTAGCATTTTGAGCTCCAGTTATTTCAACAATAAAATCTGTTTTTAAAAAAAAACTTTTATTCAATTTGGTTAATATTTTTGCTTCAGAGCCCTCAGCATCAATCTTTACCAAATCATAATTTTTAATTATCTTTTTTATATCTATTGTTTTAATCTTAATTTTTTCTAACTTACCATAACCTTTTTTCTCTCCCTCAACATAATTTGCAAATGGATTATCAATTACTCTAAAAAGATTTTTTGAACCATTAAAATCATAAACAGCTTTATTAATAAAATTTACATTTTTACACCTATTTTTTTTTAATATCTTTTTTTGATATTCAAAATGTTCTGGATCAGGTTCAAAACTGTCAACCTTATACCCAAAATTTGACAATATTAATGAATGTAGTCCTAGATTAGACCCTATGTCAGCTACTTTTTTTTTATAATCATTTTTTTTTAAGTAATATATTAAAAAAATTAAATGCTCATAATAACCAAAAAGACCAACTGTATGATCTAGCCCCATTTCGTGAAAAGGAAAAACTATTTTTTTCTTATTATCAATTTTCAGTTCTATAAAATTATTTTTAACTTTAGATTTATAATATCTTTTATACTTAAGTTCTAATTTTCTTGAATTTACATTTCCTAATTTCTGAAAAAAAGATTTTTTTGTATAGTCTAACAAATCTATAAAGTTTTTTTTATTAAAATTTTGCATTATTATTTTTATGAATTTAGGATTTATTTATAGATAGCTTAAAACTTTATACTGCCTTGATCAACTATAGTCTATAATTTCTCTTACCCTTCTAGTTACTAAAGCTGTTTTACCCTATTAATTTATATGCTTCTATATTTAAAAACTATATTTTATTAATATTAGATTATATATACATGTGTGTATTTTTAATTATATAAATAAATATTATGAAAGTTACTGATTTAATAGCTAAAGTTCTAAAAAAAAATAATATTAATTGTGCCTTTGGTTTACAAGGGGGTGCTGTAGTTCATATATTCGATTCTTTTATTAAAAATAAAATTGATATTACATACACCCATCATGAAGAAAGTGCCGCTTTAGCAGCTGTAGCCAGTGCAAAAACTAAAAATCAAACTGGATGTGCTGTTGTTACTACAGGCCCAGGTACCACAAATGCAATAACAGGGTTATTGGCAGCTTGGCAAGACTCTGTCCCAGTTTTATTTATCAGTGGTCAAGCTAGATCCACACACACCTCATATAACAAAAAAGTAAGGCAAGTTGGCACCCAAGAAGTAAATATTTGTGATATAGTTAAGCCAATTACTAAATATACTAAATTTATCGATAATAAAAAAAATGCTTTTAAAGAAATTACTAAAGCTTTAAAAATTGCAAAATCTGGAAGACCAGGGCCGGTTTGGTTAGATATTGCACTAGAAATTCAGTGGCAAGATATTAAAATTAATAAATCTAAGATTAAATATATTGATAAGGAAAAACATATAAGTTTATCCAAGAACACTAAAGAAGCTATCAAGAAAATAAATTATTCAAAAAAACCACTATTTGTAATTGGAGCTGGTGTAAAAAGTGCTGGTCTAAAATCAAATGAACTTAAAGAATTTTTTTTAAGAAATAATATTCCATTTGTTTTAACTTGGAATACAATTGATTTTTTTGAAACATCAATAAATGAAAATTTAGGTGTTATTGGTATGAGTGGATTAAGGGGTGCTAATAAATCTATTTTTAATTGCGATTTAATTATTTCTATAGGAAATCATTTATCAATTCCTCAAACTACCACACTTTATGACTCTTATGCACCTCAAGCAAAAAAAATTATTGTTAACATTGACAGGGACCAAATCAAAAATCTAAACGTAAAATTTGATTTAAAAATAAATATAGATGCAAAATTATTCTTTAATCAAATAAAAAGTAAAATTATACCAAAAAAAAATAATTGGTACTCTAGCTTTAAAGAATTAAATTGGTATGAACCAAAGAAAGGTAAACATGTTAACCCTAATAGATTTATTAGACGGTTATCAGATAGCCTAGATCATGAGTCTGCAATAATTATTGATGGTGGAGGAACTGCATTATACGCTGGATTTCAAAGCATAATTGTCAAAAAAAAAACAAGGGTAATATGTTCATCTTCAATTTCATCAATGGGCACTGGTCTTGCTGAGACAATTGGTGTGCACTCTTCTAAAAAATTTAAAAAGCTAGTATGTATTATAGGTGATGGAAGTTTTCTCATGAATAGTCAGGACTTACAAACAATTGCGCAAAAAAAAATAAATGTAGTAATAGTTCTTGTGAATAATAACGGATATCTTGCAATTAGGCACACTCAAAAAGAATTTTTAAAAGCAAAATATTTAGGAACTAGTGCACCAGATATAACCTTTCCAAATTTTGAAAAATTATCTAAAGCCTATGATTTAAAATATATTAAAATTAAAAAAGATAATGATACTGATATTAATGAAACTATAAAAAAAATTAACAAAATAAATGGTCCAATTGTTTGTGAGCTATTTACAGACCCAGACTCTCAATCGTTATTTAAACAGGGATATAAAAGAATTGAAAATGGCACTTTGGCACCTATGGATTTAAGTGAAATGTTTCCTTTTGTTAAAAGCCCTATTTCAAATACAAATAATTAACTATTTTTTAGAAAAACCTATTTTTTTTAGAAATTTATCCACTGCTAATTCATCTGACTCTTGTGGTGCCCATTTTGCATAAGTTACATCTTTATCTTTTTCAAAAGGTCCTGAATATGTTTCATGATATACGCACCATTTACTAACTGCTATTGGAAAATGAAAATAACCTCTATTCATTCTGTAATAAAAATTTAAATTAGATTTATAGTCTCCCATTTTTATAACTTTGATTAATTTTCCTTTTTTTGAAAAAATAAATACATTCATTCTACCCTCAATTATATGATAAGATTCTGATTTTGAATTTGGGTGTATGTGTGGTTGAATATAGCTGCTTTTTTTTAATGCAATTATCATTTCATTAGTTTTATTTTTAATTGATTGGTGTATGCACACTCTTGCTCTCTTATTGTCAGTTTTTTTAGCTAATTCTTTTATTTTAAGAACAATATCTTTTTTATAAACAATGAGATCTTTTTTATTTTGAATTATTGGGTTCATAAACTATTTTCTATAATTTTAATCTTCTCTTTTATAACTTTTTGCGCCTTTTGAAATTTAAATTTTTTAATTAATGGGTTAGAGGAAATTAAGTTATTTAGTCTACCTCTTGGCTCAGAGTAATTTATGTATTTAAATAAAGTAGTATCATAGCTCATCTTTAAACCTAGTTTGCTAAATTTAATCACATAATTAGCAAGTTTAGTTCTGCTAATTTTTTCTTTTGAGGATAGATGGCAAATATTTAAATTCTTAAATTTTTTATTATATAAAATTTTATGTATTGATTGACACAAGTCTTTAACTGAAGTGATTGCAAAAAAATTATCTTTTGCCATACGTGCATTCTTTTCAAGTAGAGAATCATGTGTTAATTTAACAGGACATCTCTGCTTAGGATCATTTCCAACAATAAAGCTGGTTCTAATAATGCAATATTTTTTGATTTTTTTTTTCAGATATTTTTCTATTAATAATTTTTGTTTTCCATAAAGATTTAATGGCTTAGGTATTGATTTTTCATCGTAATTTCCTTTTTTTCCATCAAAAACTTCTATTGATGACGTAAAGAAAACCTTACACTCAACTCCCTGCAGATCATCAATAATCTTTTTAGTGCTTATAACATTTATATTTTTAGATATTTTGGGGTTTTTATAAACCCAAGTAGGATTACTTATTGCTGTTAATATAATAACATTATCATCTTTAGCTATTCTTATTTTTTTTTTAATTTGGTCTTTAAGAATATCAAATTTAATAAGTCCTACCTTTTTATTTTTTGAGTATGTTCCTATTACTTCAGTCTCTTTTTTTTTTAACATCTCAAATAATCTATAACCTATTATACCTGATGCTCCAATAATGACTGTTTTCATTAGAATTTAATAATTGCTTTACCTAAAGTTCTATTTTTTTTCATTTGAGTAAAAATACTATTAATTTGGGTTAATTTTATTTTTTTTAATATAAAATCTTTACTTCCCAAGTTTCTTTTGCTCACAATTTTCGAATATTTTTTTATATCTTTAGATGCGTTAAAGTTACCACCTTTTGATCCTATCAATTTTTTTCCTAGGTTAATTCCAAGGGTATTAAATTTTGATTTTTTTTTATTAGATGGAACACCAATTAAAATCATCGACCCACTATTATTTAAACTTTCATATCCCTCAGAAATTACATTCGTATTTCCTGAACATTCAAAAAAGTAATCTATTTTATTTCTAATTTTTTTAAAATTATTTATATGTTTATTTTTTGCATTGTTTAAAATTATTTCATTAGCCCCATATTTTTCTGATAATCTTAATTTTTTTTGATTGATATCTATAGAAATTATTTTTTTTACATTTAAAAAACTAAGGTATCGAATTATATAAAGACCAATAGGCCCACATCCAGCAACTGCTACTGTTTTATCTTTGTTAATTTTGCATAATTTCTCTACAGAGCCAATCGCTGTACTTGCTGTACAGCCTAAAAGCAACATATCTAAATCATTATCTCTTTTTTTAATTTTTGTTATTCTATTTTCAGATACTATTGCATGATTGTTAAATGTCGTTACATAGCCAGCATTCAATTTTTTATTCTTCCATTTATAGATAGGTGGTTTTGCATTTATACCTTTTGTTGGCATCCAATGAAGTAAAACTTTATCATTTCTTTTAACTTTTTTTACCGAGGGTCCAACTTGTAGAATTGTTCCTATACCTTCATGACCTAGTAAGTGTGGTAGAAATTTATCCTTTCCTTTAATTCCTTCAATTTCACCTAATTGAGAGCCACAAATTCCTGAATAAAGAATTTTAACTAAAACTTGACCTCTTAAAAGTTGATTTGGTAATTCAATCTCACTTATTACTAAAGGTTTTTTTTGCTCAACAAGTATTGCAGCTTTTGTTTTTTTAATTATTGTTTTCATTCAAAATATATAAAGTAATAATCACCTGTATATCCTGACTCATGAAAAAACCAATTCCACTCTTCAGGCGTAAAAAAACTTTCACAAGTCACTTGCCAGTATAATAAATTTACCTTTTCTATCTCGTTTCTATAAGATTCTACACAGATATACTTATCCTTTTTTGAGACTCTTTCGATCTCTTTGAGTGATTGTTTTAAATCATAACAATACAAGTTATGCAGTGTGTTTAGTGATATTACTAGATCAAAGGTATTATTGTCATAAGGTAATTCTTTTGAAATACCAACTTGAAGATGTTTCTTAACTTCGTCTTTTGCATTTTCAATAGCATATGTTGATATATCAATTCCAAAAATCTCACAGTCTGGAATTAATTTTTTAAATTCATATAATAAAAATCCTTTTCCACAACCAATATCTAAAATTTTAGAATTTGCATTTAGTTTATAATGTTCTATCATTTTTTTTGCTATTGGTTCCCATCTTCCATCATAATGATATCCTCCATAATTAATATCTCGAGAACCATCCCAATAATCAAATCCCCATTTTTTTGCTTTAATAGCTGCTTGAGCTTTATCTATTTTATTTACTCTCTCTAAATAATTTCTTTTAGTTTTTTTATGATGGCTAGTTATGAAATCAATTTCCATTATTTTTATTTATTATTCATTATTCATTATTCATTATTAATACGATTATTTAATTTCATCACCTATTTTACTAAAATATTAAACTCTAAGAGATTCTAAAATCAGTTGTAGTATTAATATTTGCAAAATGGATAGTATCCGCATGAAACATTAAAACTTCAGTACCATCTGTTTTTATAGGCTTTACTACTCTATGTCTATTTCTCTTAATATAAGTATCAGAAACTTTTGGTTTTGTTACATCTTTTTTATCTCTTCTTACAACTCTATAAAACGCACAATATTGTTCATTTTTTAAATAGTTATTTTTATTATACTCAGATTTTGTAATTATATTTAATGATGCTTTCTTACAATTTAATTTTTTTGGTATTACTTTTTCAACCCAGTTATTAATTTTTTTTGTATTGTAAGCATCTAAGATTCTCCATACTTGAAGTCCAAATTTATCTTTAAAATCTTTATCTGAAATTTTTTTTAAAAATTTAAAAAAAGAGTCATATGAGTGAAAGTTATCTTTTTTAAATTTATGATTAACACTTTGTAAAATAGCTTTTCTTATAGTCTTGAGTAATGATTTTGGAATTTTTATATTTGAATAACCATTGTTATTAAAATCGACGATAGACATTGGTTGATATAACATACTGACTATTTAATAGACAAGAAAATAAGGTATGAATAATCAACGTCATAACCATAAGACACAAATCATGCATTTACTAAATATATCTATAATATAAAAGGATAATTAAAGAACATGTTAAAATACTTAAAATTCATTGAAAAAATAAAAGTTTCTCAACAATTTATTATTTTTTTAATACTGGTAATTGCTGCATCATTATATTTCTGTTTTGTATACTTAGAGAAATTTGATCACATGATAGATACTGACAATAATATGATTTTTTTTAAAATACCATTTGGAAATGGACCTCTAATTTCTAATTTATTAGAAGGAAATGGTTATGCCAGAAAGTTTTATAATGATATTAGTTTTTCACTAGAAAAACTTCCTTTTTTACCAATACTTCTCTTTCTAATAGCAAAATTTCTTACGACTAATTTTTATTTGATAATTATTATAAAAAACCTACTAACTTTTTCTATCCTTTATTGGGTAATTATATTTTACTTAAAATCTTTCAAGCTCAATATTAATTACTTGTATGTTTTTCTTTTAGTTTTTTTAATTCCATACAATATGTACATTGCACTTACATTTGAGTTTGCTGAAAGTATTATGACTATTTTATTTCCATGCTTATTCTTAATTTTAGTTTCAAACAATAACCAAAAATATCTACTATCAACTTTAATAATTTTTATTCTATATTTGAGTAAAACTTCCATGTTTTTTGTTTCAATAATCATCCCTTTTATAATTATATTTTTTGAAAGAGAAAAAAAATTTAAAAAGAAAAAATATTTCATTTTTTTTGGACCAATTTTAGCAATGATAATTTGGGCTACATTTAGCTATCTAAAGACTGATAGAGTGGCAATTGGAACTAACACTCTAACTATAAATTCATTGGGATTAACGATAGCATCGGACAAGAGATTTTTTAACTACTATCCTAATAAATCTGTAGACATCCTCCTTTATAAAATTGAAATTCCCAAAAACCTCAAAACTGAATGGGAAGTTTCTGATTATTTTAAAAATAAAAATAGTGCCTACTTTTTAAATAAAGATAATTTAAAAGATTATTTAATGACTATTCCAAAAAAAATAATGATTATATTATTCTACGTGAGAAAAGACAGTGTATATCCAGATGCTGACGGCAATATCAATAATCCTGTGAGGTATTCTCATATACCTAACAAGATATTCATTAATTTATCTATACTGATAGCTTTATACAGTATTATTAGCTATGCTAAAAAAGGTCTATCTTTTAAAAATGATTTTATTTTTATTTCACTATTGGGATTAAGTTTACTTCCTTTAATTGCTGGCTGGGCTACTAGCAAACATATTATTCCAATAACTGTTTTGTGCTTTTTTTATATAGTCATTAAGATTCAAGTATATAAAAAGATAATTACATAAAATTTTAAAACTATTTGTCTCTTTTGTTATATTATTCTTTTAAATTAAGGTTTTTGAAGTTTTAAAATATAATAAAAACATGTTAATTTTCCAGATTCTGTATTAATGTAGATTAAGAAAATAAAAGATAGATACATAACTCGTCGTTTTACTTGGGTTTAAAAGGTACTTAGAGGTTACGAAAGTGGGATCAGTCGGCTTTAAATTGAGTATCCTACCTTTACTTCAACATCCCCCAACACTACTTATTCCTAGCTAATTTAATACTTACTTAATTAAATCATCTAAAGGTTAAGGAGTAATGGTCAAACAACATATCAAAAAACAGTCTAATAATCTGGGTCATAACAATCCACCAGAGGTATTAAGAATAGAATTTACTAACACAGATATTGATAAGCTGATCTGGGATTTTATTCCCAGATTTATATTTCTAACTTATTTATTTAAGCCGCCAGCAACTAAATTCCAAACTGCAGTTAAAGCAAAAAAGCTAAACCACCAACCAGTTGCAGGTAAAATAAATCCAAGCATAATTACTTGCTCTACTACACCAGCTATAATGTACTGTTTTAAAGTCATTTATTATCCTTTCTATAAAGCATTGATGCCCTATGAATTTAATATAGTTGCTAGAAAAGGTAATTTAATGTGTAATCAAATTGTCAACTTTGGACAAATAAATGACTGATAAAATTTTTTTACTTTTAAGTGCTATGCTTCCAACTCTAGCTCTTTTGTCATTTTTTATGTACTCGGATAAATTTGTTGAACCAAAAAGAAATGTTTTATCAACTTTTATTCTAGGAATTTTTATAATTGCTCCACTTCAAGTATTTAGTTATGCCACAATGATGATATGGGGTGAACCAATTGACTATAGCCCTTTTTTTCGTGCATTTTTTAAAGCAGCATTTTTAGAGGAGCTGTTTAAATTTTGTGTTTTATATTTTTTCTGTACAAAATTTACTGCATTTAATGAGCCCATGGATGGTATTGTTTATGGGATAACAGCATCTCTTGGTTTTGCTTTTTGGGAAAACCTTGAATACATATATATTTACGATGACAAAGATATTAAGGATGCCTTGCAAACTTCTTGGGTAAGAGCTTTTACAGCAGTTCCAAGTCATGCATTTGATGGTGTGATTATGGGATTTTTTATTGGTAAACATTATTTTAGAAAAAATAAATCCAATATAAATCTTGTACTGGCCATGTTGATACCTGTCACGTTACATGGGTTTTATGACTGGGTATTAATGGAAGAAAGTATTAATAGTAATTTTATGTTTTTATCTATGGCTATTGAATTTGGGCTAGTCATTTATCTTTATAGATCTCTTAAAACAGATCAATTACAAAAAAAAACAGAATCAGAAAGTAAAATTATATAAATGAAAAAATATTGGTTAGGCAACGTTTCATTAGCTAAAACTTTCTGGCTTTTAATTGCATTCATTTCAATCTATTTCTATGTAATTCATTCTGGCATACTTTGGAAACACATTGAAAGTTTAGGTTTTTATATATTCGTTGATATGCTTGGTGTTGTTTTTTCTTTCTTTATATTGGGCTCTGTGTGGAGATCGGCCAATAATTATAAAAAAAATAAAATGTGGCCTCTACTGTCTAAGGTTTCTGTAATTGGAATTGTGATTTATTCTCTCTATAAAGCTTATTTTATGTGGCAATTCCCAGATCTTATTAATAATATTTTTAAGTAAAAATATTTTTTCTATTTACCTGCCATCCAAGAAATTAATGCACTAGAATTTTCTGGATTTAAATTGGCATTAATCAAAATAATGACCAGTATCGATACTAAGTAAGAGGATGCACCATATCTTTTACTATAAAGTTCTATTTTATCAGATAAACGACGATTTTTTTTGTAAAGTCTAAAAGAAATAATACTTATAAAATTTGGAATAGTTGCATAAAAATATGAAACTAAAATAATCCAATCCATTACTGTCAGGTATTCAAGCTTCGGTAACTCTGAATCAATAACAAAGTTGTAAGCAATAAGCGAAAGTAGACAAACAATGGTAATGGTTAATCTTGCTTCTAACTCTTTGGGATCTACCCAAACTACTGACCAACAGACTAATAAAATTAATAAAATAGGGATTAAAACTTTATAGATATAATATCCATGCTGTCTCTCTATTTGAATTTCAATGACTGCAGTAGATACGTACATATCTTGCTCATCTTCTTCTATAGTATTATATAAATTAAATCCTTTTATATCCCACCCATTAATCTTTTGTGTTTTTGTAAAGTAATTTATAGCATTATATGTGTTCCATTTGTTAGACATTTCATAATCATCAATATCGTTTGTGCTTGAATAGGCTATCTTTAATATCTGTTTGTCAAAAGGAAAGGTTTGCAGATTAAAATCATTTTGAATTATATATGTTCCATTAATTTGGCTTGCAATTTTAGCATAATCTTTTTCAGTATCATCACCTATCCTTTTTGACCAAGGCTCAATATGAATAAAAGAATTAATTAGGTTTTGATTAAGAGCGGTTGTATTTTTTATAAAAACATAATCACCTGGTAAAGGTACTCTTAAACCCTCTATTAGTTTTTTATTTAAATTATTGCAAGATGTATAATCCCACTCATCTTCTTCATCTTTATATATAAGATTATCTACAATTACAGATCCCAGTTGTGGTGCATCTTTTCTTTCTTCTTCTTCATATGATTCCGCCGTGTATATGTAGTTATCTATTAGTGATGATAACTTTATTGTAAAAGTGGAGTTTTTAATGTCTACATTGCTAATATTTTTGATTTTTGTAAAAATTTGTTCATCTAATTTATATCTATCAAGTTTTGGGAGTTGTAATTTAAATTCTTTTCCATTTCTTGAAAATTTAATTTCTGCTTTTTCAATCCATTCAACCTCAGAGCCAGAGCTGATAGCAATTTTAACTCCTTTTTTTTCTACTACTTCACTCTCATTATAAAAAGCATCATCAGAGTATGAATACCAAGTAAAATCTCCTGTTTCCTCAAAAAAACTGTAATCATCTTCATCACTTACTGTAGATGTCTCTATGTCTCCGACAGAAATGATAACATCACCTGACTTAATTTTTCCAATTAATGAGGGATCATTTATCACACCAACTACAAAATGGTTTGTTTTATTTCTTAAAACCTTACCTTCTATAGTGCCATCCACTATTGCAGCTTCAAAGCCATAATCTATAAATTGTTCCACTTCTCCTTGATATAATTCTTTTTCTCTCCATTCATTCTGGATTTGATCAAATAGATCATAACATCTAGGTCCCATTGCACTTTCTGCAAAAGATTTGCTTTGAAAATTAACTAGGAGTAAAAAACAGAAAACTAAATATAAAAATAAATTAAATTTTTTTTTCATACTCTCTCTTTTTCCTTTTTTGAGATTTTTTCAATCTTGAAAATGCTCTAAGTAATATAATCCAAGAAACAATAACTATTAAAAGTGAAATAATAAAATATTGGTAAGCAAAATAATTATAAGCACCATGTAATAAAATTGGCACAATCATACATAAAGCTAAATTATTTTCTTTTTTAATAAATGCATATTTCATAAAGAAATATCCCATTGTTGCACCAAAGGCGGCGTGCGCTGGTATTGCAGAAAATGATCTTAAAACTGCAAGTGCTTGTTGAGATGTATCAAAATAATCACTTAAAAAATAAACATAGTAAATATTCTCTAGTGTAGCAAAACCAAGTGAAACAGATACACCGTAGACAATCCCATCTATAGGCTCATTAAAATCTTTCATTTTATAAACTAAAGAATAAAGCACTGTAAATTTTAAAACTTCTTCAACAGGTGCGGCGCTCAAAAAAGAAGAAATCAAAGCCTCGCTAATTCCTGTATTGGCATAAATATTTCCTAGTTCTGTATTAATAAGAAATGCCGGAATACACAAAAATAACCCATACATAAAAATTTTAATTATCTGACTTGCGGGTTCTGGAAACTTGTCTGATTTAACAAAAAATGTAACAATTAATAAAGAAGGTAGAATTGTAATTAATAAAGTAATCATTTAACTCTTTTCTATTGAACTTTTAACTTTTAAAATTTTATTTTCTAATTCATGAAAGGCATCATAAATTTCTTTTTTTTCAGCTGATGAAATCAATAGTCCCTTTTCACCTTTTGGGCTTTTAGCAGTTTTAATACTGTCTAATAATTTTCCCAATGAAATAGTAAATTGTACCAAAAGTTCATTCATACTTTGGTCTTCAAGTGTTGTTTTTTTTAATTCTTTAAGAATTATGTATTCATGTGATCTTAATAAGTAAGGGCTTAATCCTCTTTCAACACATGCTTTATCTATTTTAATTGCATCTCTATGATCTAATTGTTGATCAAGATCAGGGTCACTACATTTACGAATGTAAGATTCGCTTTTGCCTGTTACCTCTTCAATAATTTCAGTTTTAAGATTCTTTATAGCCTCAGCTAGACCGTGTTCTATTGATGATAACTCTCTATTCTTGGCCATTATTTATCCTCAAGAAATTCTAACCTAAATATTGGACAAAAAATATTAAATATTTCAGCCATTTGTCCAATACTACCAGCGCCATTACACATGAAAGCTCTTTCCTTAATGATTATCTTCAATTTATGAAAACAACAAATAACAAAAGGAAACAAATGAAAAAGATAAAAACATTACTACTAGTAATCATGCTAACCTCGGCTGCTATTTCGTCATCATCAGCAGCTTGCATAAGCTGGAGCTGTAGTCCTTCTAATTGGGATAATAATTCTTCTAATTGGAAAAATAGCTCTTCTAATTGGGATAACAGTCCATCTAATTGGAATAATAATAGTAACAATTTCAGTAGAGATAATGGGATCTATGGAAATAATGGAGATAGCTTAGGTTACACTAATAATGGAAATATCTTCAGTGATAGTGGAATTAGACTTGGTTATTTTAACTAATCAAAAAAGTCCCTTTAATTAAAAGTTGAGGGGACTTAAACAAAAGGATTTAAATGAAAAAATTAATTTGTAAAAACTGTAGTCATTCAGAAACTTTAGAAAAAATAAATGGGAGTGCTATTACAAAAATCTTGATAGCTCCTTACCCAAGACAAAGAGAGAAGGATGGGCTTCATATTTATCCTCTTTATTGTTTGATATGTAATTACATTACAGAGTGGGCTGCAGATATAGAAAATATTAGCAAAGATTCCGTTGATGGAGTTGAGTATCTAAAAACTTTTAAAATTAATAAAAAATACAAACTCTATTTTCAAGGTATAGAGGATAATTTATTATCAAGAGGATATACAGAAACAGAAAAAACAAAATATACAATTGGCTGGATATTGCTTATTATTTTTGTAGTGGCTTTATTTCAATAAATAGTAATTATTTTTTTGGTTTAGTACCAAATCTGTTTTTACCCTTTGAGCCTTCTTGCAATAATAGAACTATAACATATAAACCAATTAAAGGTATCACAGCGATTAACACCATCCATCCTGATTTATCAGAATCATGAATTCTTCTAACTGCTGCTGCATAAGTGGGAATTATATTTGCAATTACTAAAATAGAAAACAATAATGTAAGATCTCCTTGGAATACAAAACTTAATACATAAATAATAGCGTTATATAATTGAAACCACCAATATTCTGATTTTGAAGCTCTACCACTAAAATCAAAAAACTTTTTATAACAAGTTTGTATCGACTCTATAAAATTCATAATTAAACTTAATCTTATTTTGTAAAGATTGAAATAACTTTATTAAAGTTGGTACATGGTTGGTATATAGTTGGGACAGATTAAATTAGTAAATGTGTTGAAATAACTATTGAGTCTGTTAGCTTATTTACAGTTAGAAAGTATAATTAAGTGAATATTTTTTCATAATTTTTTCCCATAATTTTTTCAGAAATATTTTTTTTTGAAATCAATTTCGGCCCCTTTAACTGTCTGAAACAGACTATATATAGTAAACTATTAGGTTCACTTCCTGTGTAAGGGGTATTGACCTTTTAAAAACCAATCAATAAACCAGATCACTTTGGGACCCCTCAATAAGACACTAATACCTGGGAACATATGGGGTCAAACAACATATCAAAAAACAGTCTAAATTCCTGGATCTGTGGTACAGTTGGTTAAGATTTAATAAAGAGAGTGACATAACTCGTCGTTTTTCTAGGTTTAAATGGTACTTGGGTAGTTACGAAAGTGGGATCAGT
>ENA-OSJC01001030-OSJC01001030.1-marine-metagenome-genome-assembly--contig:-NODE-1030-length-24362-cov-3.642125_pt1 | contig 24362 bp, 21 predicted proteins | sample MGYA00237885_ERZ534234 | MGnify/ENA primary metagenome ERZ534234 (study PRJEB26413, sample SAMN06343907) | marine metagenome | isolation source: coastal waters | place: Atlantic Ocean: West Antarctic... | reverse complement strand
GTAGGATATTTTCAAAATTTCTAGCTTTGCAAATTAAAGCCGTACAAAAAGATTTTATCAGCTAATAATTATATTATAGAATCTTAACAACAAAACTGTATTTTTAACTTAAATATTAAGGTCTAATTTTAGTTCCAGTTTTTTTTTCGTAAGTAAGAGCTACTTCACTCATATCTGCGTTTAAACCAAATTCTTTGATTGTGTCTTGGAGTAGGTTTTGAGCCATTTCTCCAAGAGGCATATCTATTTTATTTATATTAGCCATTTGCATGGCAACGCCAGCATCTTTATTCATCAGGCCTGTGCTAAATCCTTGAAACATTTTTCCTGATAAAATATTATTTGGTAAAGTGATTTCGGTTGCATAATTTCTTCCGGAGCTTTTTTGAATTATGTTTACAGCTTTTTTTGGATCCACTCCATCCTTTACCAACATAGAAATCACCTCAAATGTAGCCATTCTACATATTAAGTTAAGTAAATTATTTCCAGCTTTTATAGCGTGACCTGAACCAATTTCTCCAGCATAAAATATATTTGAACTAATTTCATCCATAATAGGCTTGATAATAGAAAATTGATTTTCTGTACCACCAATCATTATTGCTATATTTCCTTGATGAGCTCCTTTAGGTCCTCCACTTACAGGTGCGTCTATAAAATTTATATCTTGAGAAAGCAGTTGCTGAGAAATTTTTCTACTTATTTCAGGTTCTCCAGTTGTCATATCTACTATAAAGGTATTTTTTTTAGCAGTATTTAAAATACCATTTTGATCATATATCACTTTTTCTACTATAGAACTTGTAGGTAAACATAAAAAAATTGTATTAGTATTTAAGGCAACTTCAGCCGGGCTAGTACATTTTGAAGCTCCGTTTGAAACAAAAAAATCTAAAGCTGAACTACTCTGGTCATAAACATATAGGTCATATTTTTCTAATAATCTCTCAGCTAGTGGTTTGCCCATATTACCTAAACCAATGAAACCAATTTTTTTCATAAGTAGTATCCTTATATTTATTTAATTCTTATAAAATATTTTTTAATTGCTTTTATGAAAAAGTACCTTGTATATTTTTAATGAAACAATCTCTAGAACTAATACTTTCATACCATTTTGTTAAATGAATTAATTCAGGACGTTCAATAGGTAATGACATGTATCTATAAGTAGCCACACCGAGAATAATATCACTCATACCAAAACTATCATTAATAATAAATTTACGAATTTTTAAAAAATTATTTAAAATTGTAAATTTGTTATTTAGTAATATAACGTTTTTATTTATTAACTCATGATCTCTATGTTCTTGAGAAGTTCTGATTAAACCCCAGAAAACAGGTGTCATATTGATTTGCAAATCAGTTGATTGAAATTCCATCCATTGGTCAGCAATAGCAATGTCGTTTGCATTTGTAAGTTTATAAAAATCCGAATATTTTCTATATAGATGCCTTACTATGCTATTAGATTGTGATATTATTGAACCATTATCATTCAAAGTAGGAACTATAAGTTGTGGGTTTATTTGTTCATAGTTTTCTACATTGATTTTGCCAATTGCTCCATGCTCTTCATGCCATTTAAATTCTAAATTTAACTCACAGAGTGTCCATGATACTTTTTGAACGTTAATAGATGTTCTTCTTCCATATAATTCAATCAACTAATTTCCCTCTTATTTCATTATTGATAACTCTGTAGAAGTTAAGTTATGAACAACAATAGAGTTCCTATCAATCAATTTAGCAACTTTTGGACCAATATCATTCATCCAATCAGCACTTTCATAAACAGCCTTATATAACTTTTCTTTATGCTCTTTATTTTCAAAACGCCTAATCCAAACGTATGTATTTCCTTTAGTTTCAGAGTTCATAATTCTTTCACCGTTTTGTATAGAAAATTCGTCTGAGCTATCCATTACAAAACTACCATGAATAACCATTCCTTTTTTAACTTGATATGGAATAATAGTATCTTCCATGAAGCTTAACCATTCTTGCATTTTACCAGGTAAAACTTGATAAATTCTTAATTCAAAAAACGCACTCATAAACTTACTCCACACAATTAATTAATTTTACTTGTTAACTTTATATAATTAAATTTAATTATACAAATTTTCATACTTAAAATTTTAATTTATATTAAATCATTGAGTTTGATTTTAAACAATATACTTTCATATAATGAAATGTTGAAGGGGAAAGTATATGGATTACGGAACAGGATGTTTTGTTGGAAGGATTTGGGATAATAATAAAGCTGGTCCTTGTCTGGTTACTATTAGAAATGAGCATGTTTATGATATAACTTCTCCTAATATTCCAACAATGAGGGATTTGTTAGAATTAAATGATGTAAAAGGATATCTAGATAATCATATCGGAGAAAAAATAGTTTCGGTACAAGAGTTGCTGATTTCTAGTTTAGCAAGTCAAAATAAACAATTTTCTCTGATTGCTCCATGTGATTTTCAGGCAATTAAGGCCTGTGGAGTAACCTTTGCTAAATCTATGGTTGAAAGAGTTATCGAAGAAAGAGCCGCTGGGGATCCAAAAAAGGCTGAGAGTTTACGTGGCTATATTGGTGGATTAATAGGAGATAGTCTCCAGGACATTATTCCAGGATCGGATAAATCTCTGGAAGTTAAAAAAGCACTTGTTAAAGAAGGGTTATGGTCTCAATATTTAGAGGTTGGTATTGGCAAAGATGCAGAAGTATTCACTAAGGCCCAGACTTTATCTTCAGTAGGGTATGGAGCAGAGGTTGGATTGCATCCAATCTCAAATTGGAACAATCCTGAACCTGAAATAGTGTTAGCCGTAAATAGTAAAGGAACTATTCAAGGAGCCACATTAGGTAATGATGTAAATCTTAGAGATGTTGAAGGTAGATCTGCACTATTATTAGGGAAAGCCAAAGATAATAACGCTTCTTGTTCAATTGGTCCATTTATCAGAATATTTGATGAAAGTTATACAATAGCAAATATGAAATCTGCCCATATCAACTTGAATATTGAAGGAAAAGATGGATATATATTAAACGGTTCAAGTTCAATGTCTGAAATTAGCAGAACCCCTGAGGATCTTGTAAGTCAAACTTGTGGTGCTCACCATCAATACCCAGACGGTTTTATGTTATTTTTAGGAACTTTATTTGCCCCTACAGAAGATAGAGATACTCCTGGAGAAGGTTTTACCCATAAAATTGGTGATAAGGTAACAATTTCTGAACCATATCTGGGAGAATTAATAAATTACGTAAACTTATCAACCGAATGCCCTAAATGGAAATTTGGAATATCTGCTATGATTAATAATTTAAGTAATAGAGGATTATTATCAAAAGTATAAGGAAATAAAAATGAAAGAGCTAATTGAAGGATCTTTGTCTGGAATTAAGGTGCTTGATTTTTCAACTTTATTACCGGGTCCTCTTGCTACTCTTTTTCTTGCTGAGACTGGTGCTGAAGTTATTAAAATAGAAAAACCTGATCAAGGTGATGAGATGAGAGAGAGTTATCCTAAATGGGGTAATCAAAGTGTATCTTTTTCTTTACTTAATAGAGGAAAAAAAAGTTTAACTTTAAATCTTAAAGATCCAGAAAGTTTAAAAATTTTAAATCCTTTATTAAAAACAGCTGATATTATCGTAGAGCAATTTAGACCAGGAGTAATGAAAAGGCTTGGCTTGGATTATGATTCCATTTGCAAAATTAATAAAAAAATAATTTACGTGTCAATTACTGGATACGGTCAAAATGGTCCTAAAAGTCAAATAGCAGGGCATGATTTGAATTATATTAGCGACACTGGTTTATTGAGTTTAAGTATGGGAGAAAAAAATAAACCTGTTGTTCCTCCAGCCCTTGTGGCTGATATTGCAGGCGGTTCATACCCTGCTGTTATTAATATATTATTAGCGTTAAGGAATAGAGATAAAAATAATGTAGGCTCTTTTATTGATATTTCTATGTCTGATGGTCTCTTCCCATTTATGTTTTGGGGCTTAAGTTCAGGTTTTCATAATAATAATTGGCCTGGTAATGCTGACTCTCTCTTGTCTGGAGGCTCGCCTAGATATAATATTTATAGAACAAGTGATAATGGCTATGTAGCGGCGGCACCTTTGGAGGATCGTTTCTGGAAGAATTTCTGTGAACTTATAGAATTACCTGCAAAATATATTGAAAAAAATTATAATCCAATTGAAACTATTCAAAAAATAAGAGCATTAATTAATTTAAAAACTAAAAAGCAATGGTCTCATATTTTTTTACAAGCTGATTGTTGTTGTTCAATAGTAAAATCTCTCCAAGAAGCTATGGATGACAATCATTTTAAATACCGAGAAATTCTTTCAAGAAAAGTATCAAATATTGATGGTATCCAAATACCTGCATTACCGATACCTATAAATAATCAATTCAGAAATAATAAATTAATAGACGAATCACCTGAGATAGGTAGCCATAATAATGAATTTATTAACTAGGCATCATGTGTTTTTATCATTAATTATTAAAAGCTAAAACTTGACGTTATTTTAACTTGTTGTCACAGTAATTTAACTGAACATGTTATATGTATATAAAAGAGTTTTTATCGTTATGATGAATGGGGGTTAATTATGAAAAGGCTAAATGATTTAGAATCTTATTGGATGCCGTTTACGGCGAATCGTGATTTCAAAAAAGATCCCCGAATGGTGGTTTCAGCTGATGGCATGTATTACAAAAGTGAAACTGGTAAAGATATAATGGATAGCGCAGCTGGTTTGTGGTGTGTAAATGCAGGGCATAATAGACCTGAAATAACCGCTGCTATTTCTCAGCAAGCTGCAACTTTAGATTTTGCACCTAGTTTCCAATACGGTCATCCAAAGGCATTTGAATTAGCTAGCCGTGTTGCTGAATTATTTCCATTAGGTTTAGATCATGTGTTTTTTACAAATTCTGGCTCTGAGGCAGTTGATAGTGCTTTAAAAATTGCCTTAGCTTACCAACGGGTTAGAGGTAAGGGAACAAAAACTAGATTAATAGGCCGTGAGAGAGGTTATCACGGAGTTGGTTTTGGAGGTATTTCGGTTGGAGGAATGCCAAGAAATAGGCAGTATTTTGGAACGCTTCTAGCTGGTGTAGACCATATGACACATACACATCTTCCAGAAAAAAATAGTTTTACAAAAGGATTGCCTGAACATGGTGATTATTTAGCAGATAATCTAGAGAGTATAGTTACACTTCATGATGCATCAACCATTGCTGCGGTGATTGTTGAGCCTGTTGCTGGATCTACAGGAGTACTTCCTCCTCCTAAAAATTATTTGAAAAGGCTTAGAGAAATTTGTGATAAACATGATATTTTATTGATATTTGACGAAGTGATTACTGGTTTTGGAAGATTGGGAAAAGCGACTGCTGCAGAATATTTTGACGTAACTCCTGATATTATTTCATGTGCAAAAGCTATAACTAACGGGATAATACCTATGGGTGCAGCTGTAGTTTCTAATAAAATATATGAAACTATGATGGACGAGGCAGATATGCCAATAGAACTTTTTCATGGGTATACCTACTCTGGACATCCAATAGCCTCGGCTGCTGGGATTGCTTCTTTAGATATTTACAGAGATGAAGATTTATTTAATAAGGCTGGAAAAACAGCAATTTATTTAGAAAATGTGGTTCATCAATTAAAGAATGATAAAAATGTTATTGATATAAGAAATATTGGAATGGTGGCTGCAATTGAGATTGCACCTAGACCCGGAGCCTTAGGAGCTCGAGGTTATGAGGCTATGAAGAGCGCTTGGCATAAAGGTTTGATGTTAAGAGTGACGGGTGACACACTAGCCTTTTCACCACCACTAGTTGCAGAAAAACATGATATTGATAAGATATTTGAAATTGTTCAATCAGTTCTAAAAGAATTAGATTAAATTTTTTATATTATTTATTGGAACCTTAATATAGACGCTTCCGTTGTCTTCTGGAGGAGGAAGATTTCCTGCGCGCATATTCACTTGAATTGAAGGAATTATAAGTTTAGGCATACTGAGTGTCTTATCTCTATCTTCCCTAATTTTAACAAAATCATCTTCATTGATTGTTTTGTTAATATGAATATTTCTAATTTTTTGTTCACCTACTGTTGTAGACCACATAACATTCCGTGTTTCAGGAGGATAATCGTGACAAACAAACAATTTTGTTTCGTCAGGGTAAGTGAGTATTTTTTGTATTGATTTATAAAGTAGTCGAGCATCTCCTCCGGGAAAATCAGCTCTTGCGCTACCTAGATCTGGCATAAACATTGTATCACCAACAAAGATTGAATCTTCTATGACATGAGCTGTGCACGCTGGGGTGTGACCTGGTGTGTCAATTACTTGGCAACATATTTGTCCAATTTTATATACATCATTATTTTTGAATAGTTTGTCAAACTGACTCCCATCTCTTTGAAATTCAGAACCTGCATTAAAGGTTTTTCCAAAAATATCCTGAATTTCAGATATTTTTTCAGAAATACCAATTTTCCCACCAAGTTGTTTTTGGATATAGGGAGAAGCAGATAAGTGATCGGCGTGAACATGAGTTTCAATAAGCCATTCCACTTCCCAATTTTTTTCATTAATAAAAGAAATTATTTTATCAGCATTCGTATATTCTATTGAACCAGATGAATAATCAAAATCAAGAACACTATCTATAACAGCGCATTTTTTTGATGAATTATCAGAAACTACATAACTTATTGTAGAAGTTTGTTTGTCGTAAAAACCATTAACTGTATGAAGATTATTAGACTTAATGTTTACCATTAGAAAACCTTATTATATTAAACTATATTTGGAATAGGTCTCTTCGTTTCCTTATTTGACATTAAAATTATTTCTAAGCTTTTTGCAATTTCAGACAATTGAGCATCTCTTCCAGCAGGAGCAATTAATTGAATACCAAAAGGCATATTTTTGTGATCTAAGCCACATGGCAATGCCCACACGCATGGAATTGCCATTGTAGAAGCATAACTTAAGGCTAACCATCGCATATAGGTTGGCATCTTTTCACCATTAATTTCATCAACAAATAATTGTTCATGAGGATATGGTGACACAGATGCAGCTGGACAAATTAAAACGTCAAAATTATCAAAAAAATTTCGAAAACTTTTATAAATTTTAGTTTGCATGACATGTGCCCATGAAACATCAGCAAGACTATATTCCAACCCTCTTTCGACATTATCTATGACATTGGGCTCAAGTAAATCTTTATTATTATCAAATCTTTCTTTATGAGATGCCACAAAGTTAAATCCTCTTATAACTTCAAAACAGTTATGAATATCTAAGAAGTCTGGATGATCTTCATGTGATTGAAAGAAATGATTTTTAAAAGTATTTATTTTTTTAAAAAAAACATTTTTAATATCATTATCCACCGGAGCACATCCTAAATCAGAAGAAAATGCCATTTTAACTCCAGATAAGTCTGAGCCTAATAATGTATCAGGTAATGATAACGCATCTAGACTAGAAAAAGGATCTCTTTTATTTACACTAATTTGAGCTTGTAGAAGAAGATATGTATCAGATACCGTTCGTCCCATTGGTCCTTGAACTGAAAAAGGATTTAATGCAACTGATGCATCTGTTGCAGGAACAAGGCCTGGAGATGGCCGAAAACCTGTAACACCACAAAATCCTGCGGGTGTTCTAAGGCTTCCACCATAGTCAGATCCATTAGCTAGCGGCATCATGTTAGTGGCTAATGCAGCTGAGCTCCCACCAGATGATCCAGCTGGAGTTTTTGTTAAATCAAATGGATTGCAAGTGGTACCGTAAACTTTGTTCTTTGTATTCGCTCCAGCTCCAAATTCTGGGGTATTAGTTTTACAAAAAATAATAGCCCCTTCGTCCCTTATACTTTTTACGACACTATCATCATCTTTAGGAACTCTATTTTCATATAATTTTGAACCAGATGTTGAGCGTAGATTTTTAACTAAATTTAGATCTTTTATTCCAACAGGAAGACCATGAAGAATACCTAATTCATTTCCTGACATAACATCATCTTCAGCTTTTTGAGCATCTCTTATGACGTCGTCATGATTAATTGCAACGACAGCGTTTATTGATGGATTAAGTTTTTCAATCTGTTCAATACAACTTTTAACTAGTTCAACTGGTGATAGTTTTTTGTTACCTATTAATTGCCTTGCTTCTAGAGCATTAATTTCAAATGGTTGGGTCAATTTATATGTCTCCTAAAAAATTATATTCACATTTTAAAATTTATGAGTAAAGAGTTTTAGATATAATAGTTAAAAATTTATCATATTGTATTTTATAAAATTAAATGGTAATAAAATAATAATGATAATCATTATCAAAATAATATTTGTGTATTGGTATAAAAAATGAACTCTCTAAAACGCCTAAGGAACTCTGGTTTGAGACCAACTCGTCAAAGAATAATGATAGCAGATATTTTATTAAATGGGCCTAATAGACATTTTAATACAGAAAATCTTCAAAATGATATTGAAAAATCTGGAGGTCATATGGCTTTAGCTACTATATATAATTGTCTAAATAGTTTTAAAACTGCTGGATTAATAAAACAAATTGATACTCAAGGAGAAACTGCTGTTTTTGATACTAATGTTAAACCTCATCATCATTTTCTAAATGAAGAAAATGGTGAATTAATTGATATAGACCCAGTTGAGTTAAAGCTAGAAAAATTACCAAAAATTCCTAAAGGATATATATTAAATGGCTTTGAAGTTATTATAAAATTACATAAGAAATTATAGTTTTATCAATTTTTAAATAATAGAATGTTAGATTTTTTATTCACTTATTTTTTTAACATTATATTTGTGAATTTATCTTAGATCCTTTTAATTAATTCAAAAGAATGAGTTTTTTTTTGTAACTTGATATTGATTATAATTAACAGACAGTTTGAAACTTAAAATTTACAAATTTAATTATTTGAATACAAGATTAAGATAGTTATAAATATTATTCATCATTTCTTGAATAATTTTTACCAAAAATAATATAAATAATTTTTATATAAATATAGAGAATAAGTGTCTTTTCTTAGATGAAGAAGCATGGTTTTTAACGGATGTTAATGATATTAATATATAACTTCAAAAGTTATCAGATGTACCAAAATGTTTAACTAACTCTAGTGAAGATATAATTATTAAAATATATATAAAACTTTTTTTTTTAGATTAAAATCATTCTAAACTGCTTGACAGTATAGAATATAATTTATACTTTCTTGGTGTAATTGTAGTCAAAAAAAGTTAAAAAAATAAAAGGAAATTCTTATGGATGACATTAGTAAGTGCCCAGTAATGCATGGTTCTGCTACTACTAATAGTGGTATCAGTACGTCAAACAAAGATTGGTGGCCAAATCAATTAAATTTAAATATTCTTCATCAGCATGATAAAAGATCCAACCCTATGGGTTTAGATTTTGATTATCGTGAAGAATTTAAGAAGCTTGATTATAAAGCTCTGAAAAAAGATTTAAACGATTTGATGACTGATTCTCAAGATTGGTGGCCAGCTGATTATGGTCATTATGGTCCTTTCTTTATCCGAATGACATGGCATGCAGCAGGAACTTACAGAACAAGTGACGGTCGTGGTGGTGGTGGTACTGGTGATCAACGTTTTGCCCCTTTAAATAGTTGGCCAGATAATGGTAATTTGGATAAAGCTAGAAGGTTGCTTTGGCCAGTTAAACAAAAGTATGGAAATAAAATAAGTTGGGCTGATTTATTTATTTTAACTGGGAACGTAGCTATTGAATCAATGGGTGGAAAAACATTTGGGTTTAGTGGTGGTCGTCCTGATATTTGGTCTCCACCAGAAGACATCTATTGGGGAAAAGAGAATGAATGGCTTGAAAATAAACGTTACACAGGAGATCGTGAATTAGAAATGCCACTTGGAGCTGTCCAAATGGGGCTAATTTATGTGAATCCTCAAGGACCGGACGGTAATCCTGATCCATTAGCGAGTGCAAAAGATATTCGTGAAACATTTGCACGTATGGCTATGAATGACGAAGAAACAGTAGCTCTTACTGCAGGAGGACATACTTTTGGTAAAGCACATGGTGCTTCCGACCCTGATGTATATGTTGGTCCTGAACCTGAAGGTGCAGCAATTGAAGAAATGGGGCTAGGATGGAAAAACACATACGCTTCTGGTAAAGGTAGAGATACAATTACAAGTGGTATAGAGGGAGCATGGACAGCTAATCCTACTAAATGGGATAATGGCTATTTTGATTTATTGTTAGGATATGAATGGGAACTTGTGAAAAGTCCAGCAGGAGCTCATCAGTGGCATGCAATTAATCCAAAACAAGAAGATCTAGCTCCTGATGCTCAAGATGAATCAATAAAAGTGCCTACTATGATGACAACTGCAGATATGGCAATGCGAGAAGATCCTGCTTATAAGGTTATATCCAAGTGTTTTCATGAAAATCCAGATCAGTTTCAGGATGCTTTTGCAAGAGCTTGGTTTAAATTGTTACATCGTGATATGGGGCCTAAAACACGTTATCTTGGACCAGAAGTTCCTGAAGAAGAACTTATTTGGCAAGATCCTATCCCTGCAGGAAGTGATGATTATGATATTGAATCAGTCAAAACACTCATTAAGAATAGTGATTTGACTGTTCAAGAAATGGTAGAAACTGCTTGGGCTAGTGCTTCAACTTTTAGAAGTACTGATATGCGTGGGGGAGCAAATGGTTCTCGTATTCGTCTTGAACCTCAAAAAAATTGGGAAGTAAATAAACCTAATCAATTGACTAAAGTGCTAAATATTTTAGAAGGTATTGCTTTAAAGGCAGGAGCTTCTGTAGCAGATGTTATTGTTCTAGCTGGTAATGTTGGAATTGAGCAAGCATCAGGAAAAACTCTTGAATTCACTCCTGGAAGAGGAGATGCAACTCAAGAAAATACAGATGAGGAATCATTTGCGGTTCTTGAGCCTTTTGTAGATGGATTTAGAAACTTCCAGAAAAAAGACTATGGAATAAAGCCTGAAGAAATGATGCTAGATAAAGCTCAAATAATGGGTCTAACAGCCCCAGAGATGACTGTCCTTCTTGGAGGAATGCGATCACTAGGTATTAGCTCTGATGGTCATGGAATTTTTACAGAACCATCAGGAAAATTAACAAATGATTTTTTTGTTAAGCTTCTAGATATGGGAGTGGAATGGAAACCTACTGGAAGTAATGTTTATGAAGCGACTGATAGGTCAACTTCTCAAAAAGTAAGAACTGCAACTCGAGTTGATCTTGCTTTTGGTTCAAACTCACAATTAAGAGCAATTACAGAAGTCTACGCTTCAAATGATTCACAAAATAAATTTGTAGAAGATTTTATAGCCTCGTGGAATAAAGTAATGAATCTTGATAGATTTGATCTTATTTAATTTTGATAACTAAAGATTATTAAACTTTAAAGTAATTAAGAATAGGTGTTTAGAATTTTGAAATTTTAATCACCTATTTTTTTAAATTAAACATTATGAACGTGGATGAATTGCTTTATGTAAAGTTAGAAGCTCTGCTTCATTAACATCCGTATATCTTTGAGTTGTTGATAAACTTGAATGACCTAAAAGTTGCTGTATTGCTCGTAAGTCAGCACCTCCAGATAACAGGTGAGTTGCGAATGCATGTCTCAAAGCATGCGGTGTAGTATGAGAAGGCATGCCAAGTGTATATCTTAGGTTTTCAATTCTTCTTTGTATAATTCTTGGAGACAATAAACCGCCTCTTTTTCCAAGAAATAGGGGTTGTTCTTCTTTTACATCAAATGGACATACATCTAAATATTCTTTAATTCCATCGCAAATAACAGGCAATAATGGAACGTCTCTATATTTATTACCTTTTCCTAAAATCCTTAACCAATCGCCACTTGGAGCTTCTTTTTTTTTTAAAGATAAAGCTTCGCTTATTCTAAGACCAGCTCCATATAGTAATAGCATCACAGCTCTATCTCGAAGATTAATCCAAAGATCATTTTTTTCATCCGTTAATGAAAATAAAGCTTTTGCAACTAGGTCAGAGTCTATTGATTTGGGAAAACTTCTTTTTAATTTAGGGCTTTTAAAAATAGTTACATCCACAGAATGTATTATTTTTTCTTTTAATATAAATTTAAAAAAATTCTTTAAACTTGATATTCTTCTTGCAACAGTAGGTCTCGATAACCTTCTTTCAGATAAATTAAATAAATAATCTCTAATTATATATTTATCTGGAGATAGGGTATCATGTTTTTGCATCTCACAAAATTTTATAAAGTCAAATACATCTCTTTGATAAGCGTTTAATGTATGAATACCATAGCCACGAATAGATTGAAGATATTCAATCCATACTTGAATTATATTAGATAATTTTTTATCCACTAGTGTTTTCTTTAATGGTACCATTTAATACTTTATAATATTGATTGACCGGTTTTTTTCCAATCTGACAAAAAGTCAGCAAGTCCTTTATCTGTTAGAGGATGGTTATACATTGCTTTTAAAAATTTAGGTGGGATAGTAGCTACGTCAGCACCCAATTTTGCTACATTAATAATATCTTGTACGCTTCTTATAGAGGCAGCAAGAACTTTTGTTTCAAAGCCGTGTATTTCATATATTTCAGTTATTTCAGAAATGAGACTCATTCCATCAGAACCAATATCGTCTAAACGACCAATAAATGGAGATATGAATGATGCTCCAGATTTAGCAGCGAGAATAGCTTGAGCTGCGCTAAAACAAAGAGTAACATTAACCATAATTCCATCTTCAGAAAAAACTTTGCAGGCACGTAACCCATCAAATGTAAGAGGTACTTTTATCGCAACATTCTCAGCAATAGCTGAAAGTTTTCTTCCTTCTTTGATCATTGTATCAAAATCAGTTGCAGTAACTTCTGCACTAACTGGGCCAGAAACTTCACTACAAATTTCTGCAATTGTTTCTACAATATTTCTTCCAGATTTAGCTATTAAAGACGGATTTGTAGTTACTCCATCAATTAATCCAGTAATATTTAAAGATTTTATTTCTTCAATTTCTGCAGTATCTATAAATAATTCCATTATTAATCCTTCATTGGGGTTTTAAAAAGCTTCTATAAAACTATTAATTCTTTAACTGTATTTTTATAATACATTATCTTTATAATGATAACTATATTTAACATTAATAATAATCTGATAAAGCCAATAAATGAAAAATATTAAATCAAATGAAGTTTCTGTATTATTAATAGGGCCATTTAATGAACCATTTGATTACTTAATTGAAAATAATATTCGGGGAGTTAGGCCAGGGCAAATAGTACTAGCTCCATTGGGTTCAAGAAAAATTGTAGGGATAATTATTAGTGAAGGTTCTAAAAAGTACCCAGTAGAAAAACTAAAAAAAATCTTGAAGATTTATAATCTTAACCCAATACCATTGCCATCTATTGAGTTAGTTCATTTTTTAGCTAGTTGGAATTGTGTATATAAAGGACTTGTTTTAAAAATGGTTCTATCACCATTAGATGCAATTATATCTCCTAAATTTAACAAAATATATAAAAACAATTTGTTGGATACCCTAGATATAGAATCTATTGATAATAAATCAATAAGATCTAAGAGAAAGTTAGTTTTAGATATTTTATCAAATGAAGAAAAAGGTAAGTCTGGCGAATATTTAATAAATGAAACTAGAATATCAAAATCAATTATAAATAATATGCTAAAACAAGGTCTGATTAAAGAGGAATTTATTGAGGTAGAAAATATTGTACCAATTGAGTTATTTCAAGAAAATAAAGTTGAAAATCATAAAGTAAAATTATTAAACGATCAACAGCAAGTGGCAATCACTTCAATAAATATATCAATCAAAGAAAGTAAATCAGATTGTTTTTTGTTAGATGGAGTTCCTGGGTCAGGGAAAACAGAGACTTATTTTGATACAGTTCAGACATGCTTGAATGAAAAAAAACAAGTTTTAATTTTACTTCCTGAAATTGCTTTGACTCCAGATTGGCAAAAAAGATTTTATGATAGATTTAACTTTAATCCTCTAGTTTGGCATTCTGATATAAGTAAAAAGAAAAGAAAAGATATATGGCTAACAGCATTAAATGGAAGTGCGCCAGTTATTGTTGGTGCTCGCTCAGCACTATTAATTCCCATTTTGAATTTAGGGCTAATAATTGTTGATGAAGAGCATGAACCTGCATTCAAACAAGAAGAAAGTGTTCGTTACAACGCTAGAGATATGGCCGTTTTTAAAGCAATGAAATCCTCTGCTCCTATAGTTTTAGCGTCTGCAACTCCTTCTCTAGAAACATTTCACAATATGAAGTTAGGAAAATACATTCATTTGACTTTGCCCAAAAGAGCAACAGGAGCAGAAATGCCAGATATTAGATTGTTAGATTTAAAGTCTAACCCTCCTAATAAAGGATGTTGGATTTCTCCAGTATTAGTAGATGAAATAAAAGACAGATTAATTAAAAAAGAGCAATCTTTGCTATTTTTAAATAGAAGAGGTTATTCTCCTTTAAGGGTATGCAATTCATGTGGAACTAAAGTCAAATGTAGAAATTGTGATGCATGGTTGGTGGAACATCGTTCTGCAGGTGCATTAATCTGTCATCACTGTGGATTTAATAAAATTATTTCAAATATTTGTGAAGGTTGTGGAAAGAAGGATCAGATGCAATCCTGTGGTCCTGGAGTAGAAAGAATAACAGAGGAGGTAAAAAAGATATTTCCTGAGGCTAAGTTAATAACTCTTTCAAGCGATACAATGAAAAGTCAAAATTTACTTGTTGATTCTATTAACAAAATAAAAAGTGGTGAGATTGATATTATAATTGGTACCCAAATGATTGCTAAAGGTCATGATTTCCCCAATTTAAAATTAGTAGGAATTATTGATAGTGATATAGGGCTTTCTGGAGGGGATTTAAGAGCTTCAGAGCGTAGCTTTCAATTACTACAACAAGTTTCAGGAAGGTCGGGCAGGCATTCTTCTAATAAAAATGATAAAGGACTTGTTATTTTACAAACATTTGATCCAGAAAATCCAATTATCAAAGCAATTGCAAAAAACGATCGCAAAAGCTTTTTTGAAAATGAGTTGTTATCAAGAAAAAATGCAAACATGCCACCGTTTGGAAGATTGGCTGCTATTATTTTATCTTCTAAGTTTGAAAAGCAATTAGATATTTTTTCACTAGAATTATCTCGGCTAGCCCCTTTATTCCATAACGTTAAAATTTTTGGACCTGCTCCAGCGCCTTTACACTTTTTAAGAGGTAAATTCAGGCGGAGATTCTTGATTAAATCTGATAAAACAGTAAATATACAACAGGTTTTACTTAATTGGACTAAAAAAGTTAAAACGCCATCCAATATTAAATTAACTATTGATATTGATCCTTTCTCATTTATGTAAAATTTATTTAATATCTAGGGCTTGAGTTACTTGCATTGAGCTTAATGCTGTGATAGCAATCCATATATTTTTAATTAAAATTATGCGATAAGGAAGTTTTAAGATGAGTAGTTCATCCGGTCAACATTCTGGGTTAACAGGAAGATATGCTAAAGCATTATATGAATTAGCTGATGAGAATAGAATAGTTTCTAAAATAGTTAAAGATTTTACAGAACTTAAATCATTACTAGAAACAAATAATGTCTTAATGAGTCTAATCAAATCTCCTGCTATATCTAAAAGTGATAAACAATCTTCTTTGATTGCAATTTTAAAAAAAGCTAAAGCAAATAGTTTAACAATTCAATTTTGTGGAACTCTTGCAGGCAATGGTAGACTAAATTTTATACTTGAAATTATAGACGTTTTCCTATTAGAAGTTTCAAGAAAGAATGGCGAAGTTAAAGCTGAAGTCACCTCTTCTATTGAATTAGATAAGTCTCAACAACAAGAAGTTGAAAAAGCAATATCTGAGGTTGTTGGAGGTAATAAGATTTCACTCTTAATGAAAGTTGATGAATCTCTTATTGGAGGCCTCATCGTCAAAATTGGTTCTAAAATGATAGACAGTTCAATAAAAACTAAACTTAATCGACTTGAAATAGCCATGAGAGGTGTAAATTAATGGATATCCGCGCAGCAGAAATTTCAACAATACTAAAAGACCAAATTGCAAATTTTGGAGCAGAGGCTGAAGTCACTGAAGTAGGAAAAGTTCTTTCAGTGGGTGATGGAATTGCCAGAGTTCATGGCTTAGATGAAGTAAAAGCAGGTGAGATGGTTGAGTTCCCAGGTGGTATTGCAGGAATGGCTCTTAACCTTGAACGTGATAATGTTGGTGTTGTTATTTTTGGCAGTGATAGAACCATTAAAGAGGGTGATATAGTTAAAAGAACTGGTTCTATTGTGGATGTTCCCGTTGGAAAAGGAATGTTAGGAAGAGTAGTTGATGCATTAGGAAACCCTATTGATGGAAAAGGTGCGTTAAAAAATGTAAAACGTACAAGAGTAGAAGCTAAAGCTCCAGGAATTATGCCTAGGCAATCTGTAAATGAACCAATGCAGACGGGCTTAAAGGCTATTGATTCTCTTATTCCAGTAGGAAGAGGGCAAAGAGAACTTATTATTGGAGATAGACAAACTGGTAAAACAGCTATTGCAATTGATACTTTTTTAAACCAAAAAAGTACAAATGAAAATGCTGGAAAAGACGATACAAAAAAACTTTTTTGTATTTATGTTGCGGTTGGTCAAAAAAGATCAACTGTTGCACAAATAGTAAAAACTTTAGAAGAAAGAGGAGCTCTAGAATATTCTATTGTAGTAGCTGCTACAGCTTCTGACCCAGCTCCAATGCAATTTTTAGCTCCATATGCTGCAGCAGCAATGGGAGAATTTTTTCGTGACAATGGAATGCACGCAGTTGTTGTTTATGATGATTTATCAAAACAAGCAGTCGCTTATAGACAAATGTCGCTTTTATTAAGAAGACCTCCAGGAAGAGAAGCTTATCCAGGAGATGTCTTTTATCTTCATTCACGTTTGCTTGAAAGAGCTGCAAAAATGAATAGTGATAATGGATCTGGTTCCCTTACTGCTCTTCCAATAATAGAGACGCAAGGAGGAGATGTTTCCGCTTTTATTCCTACTAACGTTATTTCTATTACTGATGGTCAAATTTTTCTTGAAACTGAACTTTTTTATAAAGGAATTAGACCTGCGGTCAATGTTGGATTATCAGTTTCCAGGGTTGGTTCTGCTGCTCAAATAAAAGCTATGAAACAAGTTGCAGGAACAATTAAATTAGATTTAGCTCAATACAGAGAAATGGCTGCTTTTGCTCAATTCGCTTCAGATATGGATGCTTCAACGCGACAACTACTATCAAGAGGAGAAAGACTAACTGAGCTTTTAAAACAATCTCAATATTCTCCAATGGCAGTTGAAGAACAAGTAGCCGTTATTTTTGCCGGGGTAAAAGGATATTTAGATAAAATCCCTACACAAAGTATTGGAGCATTTGAACAAGCTTTACTTCAAAAATTAAAAGCTAAAGGTTCATCAATACTTGATTCTATAAGAAAAGATAAATCTATATCAGATATGACTGATAAAGCTCTTAGAGAAACTTTGGATCAATTAGTGAAAAGTTATGCTTAATTTTTATAAAAATTAAATAGGATAGGTTCAAATGCCGTCTTTAAAAGATCTTAAAAATAGAATTGGTTCTGTAAAGTCCACTCAAAAAATAACATCAGCAATGAAAATGGTTGCAGCAGCTAAACTTCGAAGAGCCCAAGATCAAGCAATAGCTTCTCGTCCTTATACATCTCGAATGGATAATATTGTATCTAAAATTTCATCTAAAGCATCTGGAACCAATATAGATCTTTTAGCTGGAAAAGAAGATAATAAAACTCAGTTACTAGTTGTTTTTTCTGCTGATAGAGGCCTTTGTGGAGGTTTTAATGGTTCTATAACAAGAACAGTTCGTAAAGAAGTTCAAGCTCTTCATAAAAATGGAATTAAAGTCAAATTACTCATGGTTGGTAAAAAGTCAGCAGATGCACTTAATAGAGATTTTGGAGACCTGTATATAGATAGACTAGAAGGAAAATCAGGGAAGCCAAGCTTTACAGATGCTGAAATACTGGCAAAAAAAATTATTACTTTATTTGAGAACAATGAATTTGGTTCATGTAGAGTAATTTATAATAAGTTTATTTCTGTAATAGCTCAAGAAATTACATATAAATCTCTTATTCCAGCTGAAGTTAAAAAAAATGAAGTCGAAGATAATATTGATAATTCAGTTTTTGAATTTGAACCAAGTGAAGAAGAAATCTTAAATGATTTATTGCCACGTAATTTAGCTACACAATTATTTAGCTCTCAAATTGAAAGTACCGCAAGCGAATTAGCTGCTAGAATGACTGCTATGGATAATGCAACTAGAAATGCTGGTGAAATGATAGATAAGCTAACCTTACAATATAATAGAACTAGACAAGCAGTTATTACAAAAGAATTAATTGAAATCATATCTGGTGCAGAAGCCGTATAATAAATTTATTGTTAGAAAATTAAATGGAGAAAAAAATGGCTAAAAAACCATCTGACAGACAAACTGGTAAAATTGCGCAAGTCATTGGAGCGGTTGTTGATGTAGCGTTCGATGGAGACCTTCCTTTTATATTAGATGCCCTTAAGGTTGATAATGGTGGACAAAAGCTAATCCTAGAAGTAGCTCAACATCTAGGAGAAAATGAAGTTAGAACTATTGCTATGGATAGTACTGACGGCCTTGTTCGTGGTATGGAAGTAGTTCAAACTGGTGCTCCAATAACAGTTCCAGTTGGTCCAGAAACGTTAGGAAGAATTTTAAATGTTATTGGTGATCCAGTAGATGATGGCAAGCCAGTTAAAGCTAAAATGTATTTGCCTATTCATAGAGAAGCACCAACATATGTTGAGCAATCCACATCATCTGAAATTTTAGTTACAGGTATTAAAGTTGTAGACCTTCTTGCCCCATATGCTAAAGGTGGTAAAATTGGACTTTTTGGAGGTGCTGGTGTAGGAAAAACTGTTTTAATTATGGAATTAATTAACAACGTAGCTAAAGCACACGGTGGATACTCTGTTTTTGCAGGAGTGGGAGAAAGAACAAGAGAAGGTAATGATCTTTACCATGAAATGGTGGAATCAGGTGTTATTGTTCCTGATGGTCCTGGATCAAAAGCAGCATTAGTTTATGGGCAAATGAACGAGCCCCCAGGAGCTAGAGCAAGAGTTGCCTTAACAGGTCTAACTGTAGCTGAATATTTTAGAGATCAAGAAGGACAAGATGTACTTTTCTTTGTAGACAATATTTTTAGATTTACTCAAGCTGGGTCTGAAGTATCTGCTTTATTAGGTAGAATTCCTTCTGCTGTTGGATATCAGCCTACATTAGCTACAGACATGGGAACTTTGCAGGAAAGAATTACAACAACAAACAAAGGATCTATCACTTCAGTGCAAGCTATTTATGTGCCGGCAGATGATTTGACTGACCCTGCGCCTGCTGCATCATTTGCTCACTTGGATGCAACAACAGTGTTATCAAGACAAATAGCTGAAATTGGGATTTATCCAGCAGTTGATCCACTTGATTCAACTTCAAGGATGTTAGATCCAAGAATTGTTGGAGAAGAGCATTATGCTGTAGCAAGAAGAGTTCAAGAAGTACTTCAACAATATAAATCTCTTCAAGATATTATTGCTATTTTAGGAATGGATGAATTGTCAGAAGAAGACAAATTAGTAGTTACTAGAGCAAGAAAAATACAAAGATTTTTATCTCAACCATTTTTTGTTGCAGAAGTTTTTACAGGTTCACCTGGAGTATTAGTTTCTCTTGAAGATACTATAAAAGGTTTCAAGGGAATTACGGAAGGTGAGTATGATGATATGCCAGAAGCTGCTTTTTATATGGTTGGTACTATAGAAGAGGCAGTTGAAAAAGCAAAAAAACTAGCTAAGGAAGTGGCTTAATCAATATCAATTTAATTCTAAAGAGGTAATAATGGCAGAAACAACTAATTTGGATATAGTAACACCTTCCATGGTAATTGTTTCAGAACCAGCTGAAATGGTTGTAATTCCTGGCTCAGACGGAAACATAGGTGCCTTACCAAGGCACTCTAATGTAATGTCAACACTCCATAGAGGAATAATTGATATATATAATGAAAATAAAATCACATCTAAAATTATGATTGATGGCGGTATTGCTGAAATTAATGAAAAATCTATTGTTATTTTAGCTGAGAGAGCTGAAAAGCTTGATAAAGTAAATAGACAGATATTTCAAGAAAAGCTATCGCAATATCAATCTGCTCAGAATGATAGCGATATAAACATTGCTGATTTAGCTAAAAAAAATGCTTCATTTATGCAGGCTGTAATAGATAATATAGATTGATAATATATAGCATTTTTATTTTAAAATTTTCTCTATTATAGATCCAATTTCTAAAAGCTGATAATCCATATTAGTTGATCCATTTAACATAATACCCATAGTAGTGTTATTATTTGAAAATGGAACTGATATGCTGCAACCATTCATGAAATTTGCAAGTGTAGTATTTTGTAGTGATATTAAATTCACCTCGTCATAATGTTTTGTATCATTGCAATCTTTTAGTAATGGAGGTTTTATTGTTACAGTTGGCATTAGTAAAAAACTATCACCTAATTCTTTATTAAACTCTTCAATCATTTTTTGTCTTACTTTTAATAACAAATTATATTCAACAGCCTTTACATCATTTGCTCTATGCATTCTTTTAAGGATATTTGGATCAATTAATTCAGGAGTGTCATGGTAAGCGTCAAAGTATTCTGTTTGACATTCCACAGCTGCAAATTGCCATAAAGGAACTTTCTTATAACTATCTAGTATAGGTAAATTAACTTCTACAACATTAATACCATTATTTATTATTTTTTGTTTTGCTATATCAAATGTACTTTGAATATCTGTTTCAATATTATCAAAGCCAAAATTTGTAGGTATTGTTATAGTAAAATTATTATTGATATCATAATGTTTTTTAGACTTGGGGCCTTCATTCATAGCTTCATAGCCTAATTTGCAGAGAGCAGTATTTTTGGCCATTATTCCAACACTATCAAGAGTTTTAGAAAGGACTAAACACCCTTCTCTAGAAATAGTATCTTGAGTAGGCTTAAAACCTGTTATACCAGTATAGGCTGCAGGAATTCTAGTAGAGCCCCCTGTATCAGTTCCAATAGTAATATCTGCAATATCGAGCGCTACTGATACAGCTCCTCCAGATGTTGAACCACCAGGAACAGACCCTTTATATATAGGGTTTTCAGGAGTGCCATAATGTGGATTAATTCCTAACCCGGAATAAGCAAGTTCTGTCATGTTTGTATGACCAAGTAATAAGGCTCCAGATTTTCTTAATAAGTTGATACAAGTTGCATCTTTTAAACAGGGTAAGGGATCTAAGAAAAGTGATCCACCGCGAGTTTTATACCCTTTAACATTAAATAAATCTTTAATAGAAATTATCAAACCTTTGAGATTTATATCATCTAACCCTTTAATAAACTCTAATTGGGATTGGAAATCATGATTAAAAAGTTCAGTGAAGATATTTTCAAACTTCTTAGGTTTATTCTGTATTTCTGTAAGAATGTTTTGAATTCTTTTTTCAAGAATAGTGTAATTTAAATTATTTTTTTCCATTCTAATTACCTTTCTTCCAACTTAGAAGCATTAAAATTGTTTAATATTGGAATAAATGCTTTTGTTATTTTAACATAAACTTCTTTTTTAAAAGAAATGGCCCTTAAGGGTAGTTGGTTTGGCTCGATCCATTCCCAAGTTTTGAATTCTGGGTTTTTAGTATTAATATTTATTTCAGAGTTTTTACCTATAAAATAAAATAGAAGCCATCTTTGCACTTGACCTCTATATTTGCCATTCCAAAGTGTATCAGCAAGTGGAAGAGGGATTTCATAATTTAACCAATCAGGGTAATCACAAACATATTGTACATTAACTATACTAGTCTCTTCTTTTAATTCTCTGAAACCTGCTTCTATTGGAGTTTCTCCTTCATCAATCCCACCTTGCGGCAACTGCCACGCTTCAGCTTTATTATCAATCCGCTGTCCACAAAATACTTGACCATTTTTATTAAAAACCATTAATCCTACGCATGGTCTATATGGTCTTTCTAACAGAGGGATGTCATAATTAGTTGTACTCATTATTTACACTATTTTTAGAATTCAAGTTCATGAATGTATCTTCATTAAGTGAAGTTTTAGAAGGATCTTTAATCTTATTACTAAATAAATTTATACCACGAATAAGATCAATCGCTCTAGACACTTGATTATCTTGCTTAAGTTTTTCAATAGGCGTTAAGACTATCTTTTTATCATCTTTATCATCACTTTTAATTGTCTTAGATGATTTATTTTTATTATCTAATGCGCCCCTGAGATCTTCTTCTCTCGTACCTTTATTAGCATCCTTTTTAATTTCTGTAATACCTGCTTCAACTAATATGTCAGGTTCAATACCTTTTGCTTGGATTGACACTCCACTTGGTGTGTAATACCTTGCTGTTGTTAATCTCATAGCTCCATTTCCAGCAAGCGGGATAATAGACTGAACAGAACCCTTCCCAAAACTTCTAGTACCAATAATGATAGCTCTAGAATGATCTTTTAAAGCTCCAGCAACAATCTCACTTGCAGATGCTGAGCCACTATTAATTAATACTACGAGCGGTTTACCATCAATTAAATCTCCTTTTTTGGCAAATACTCTTGAAGTATCATTACTTTTTCTTCCTTTAGTAGACACTATCTCGCCTTGGTTAAGAAATGAGTCTGCAACAGAAATTGATTGATTTAGAAGGCCTCCAGGATTATTTCTAAGATCTAAAATTAACCCTTGAAATTTATTACCGAGTTCTTTTTTAATTTTATTTATAGATGAATTCATACCTTTGGTTGTTGTTTCAGAAAATGTAGTTAACCTTACGTATCCCACATTATTGATGATATTATGTCTAACTGATCTTATTTTAATAATATCTCTAGTGATTTGCAGTTCAAACGGTTCCTGCTTATTACGAATAACTGTAATAGTAACTTTACTACCTATAGGTCCTCTAAGTTTAGAAACGGCATCATTTATTGATAGACCTCTTATAGACAATCCATCTATTCCAATAATTAAATCACCTGATTGCATTCCTGCTTGGGCGGCAGGTGTTTCGTCAATAGGTGATACAACTTTAACAACACCATCTTCCATAGTTATTTCAATTCCTAAACCACCAAAAGTTCCTTTTGTTTTAACTTGCATATCTTTATATGATTCGTCACTAAGATAAGACGAATGAGGATCAAGAGATTGAAGCATTCCAGATATAGCTGCTTCTATTAATTCTTTGTCCGTAACTTCTTCAACGTATTGCTCTTGAACTCTTTGAAAAACGTCTCCAAAAAGATTAAGTTGTTTATAAGTTTCTTGACGATTTGATTGTGCATTGACAATATTATTTGGTACAATTCCAAAAATTATTAAAAATGAAGTCATTATAATTAAAAACATATTTTTTTTTTTTATAAAAAAATTATTAATCATATTTTATTTTCCTAAGAGACATTATACTGAGAACGTATAGTAATATAATAATATAGAACAAATCAAATCAGGCAAGTATTCAAAATGATTTTACAAAAGTAAATTATTTAACTAATAAAGTTTTTCCGTTCATAGATTCAGGTATTGCCAAAGACATCAAATCTAGAATAGTAGGAGCTACATCAGCCAATTTACCATTTTGCAATTTTAAACTGTTATCTTTTGAAATTAAAATCAAAGGTACTTTATTACATGTATGAGCTGTATGAGGTATTTTAAATTCTTCATGCATCATTACTTCGCAATTTCCATGATCTGCAGTCAATAACATAATGCCATTTGATTTATCTAGAGCTTTTGTAATATTTCCAATTGCTTTATCAACTGTTTCAACTGCTGTTATAGTAGCTTTCATATTTCCAGTATGTCCAACCATATCAGGGTTAGCAAAATTTATTATGATAAGATTATAACTTTTAGATTCAATTGCATTAATTAACTGATATTCAACATCTTTAGCGGACATTTCAGGTTTTAGATCGTATGTTGAAACCTTAGGTGAAGGTATCATTATTCTTGTTTC
>ENA-OSJC01001029-OSJC01001029.1-marine-metagenome-genome-assembly--contig:-NODE-1029-length-24362-cov-4.669590_pt1 | contig 24362 bp, 16 predicted proteins | sample MGYA00237885_ERZ534234 | MGnify/ENA primary metagenome ERZ534234 (study PRJEB26413, sample SAMN06343907) | marine metagenome | isolation source: coastal waters | place: Atlantic Ocean: West Antarctic... | reverse complement strand
CTAACTATAAAATCTTTTCGTTTTGATACATTTACTTATTACAAAAAAGTCAAGAGAAAGAAGCGAAATAAAATATTAACAAAACAGAAAGAATCATGAAATTGAATTTAAAAAGTTTAGCAATAATGATGTCCATCGCAATCCTGGCATTTTTTGTAGGTTGTAGCGATGAGGATGATACATCGCCAACTGACGGAGATGACATTGATGATCTCGTTGAGGATATTGTAGAAAGCGGTCCTACACTTAGCGATGGCATATATATAGTGGGCGCAGCCATTTCAACAGATACTACCGTTGCAAATTCATTGGAGGCCGGTGTTGTAGGAGCGCCAGATTTTGGCTCTCAGTCTAGAGATGGGATGTATGAAGGATTGGTTTATATGCAAACTGGTTCATTTTCTTTCATTAAGGTAGAGGGGGAAACCATCACGGCAATGGGTGGAGCTTGGGCGGATGCTTACGATAGAGATTCCCTAGCAATTTATAAAGGAAGTCTTGAGGTCGGGGGAACAGGAGATTCACCATTGAATCAAGGAGGGATATTGGCGCATGTCATGGTTGATGAGACCACTAGTCAATATGTTATAACACCCATTGATAATTGGGAAATTATTGGGGATGCTACCCCGGGAGGCTGGGATTCTGGTACCAAAATAAGTCAAACGTCTGCATCTATTACAGAGGTTATATTTGAAGTGACCAGTGTAACCTTAAGATCAGGTTATTTTAAATTTAGAATCAATGATACCTGGGGTATCAATATTGAGACGGGCGAATGTGATGCGGCTGCCGAAGCTTGCTTGAGTTACTTTACCAATCTCGGAGGGACAACGATAAGTAACTTATCATCTGGAGGTGCAAATATAGCTCAAGAGGAGGAGGGTGTTTATACTGTCTCCTTAATTTATACGCCTGGCGCAGGGTTAAGTGTGGCAGCAAGTGTTGTCAAAACAGGAGATGCTGAAGAAGTCACGTTTGATCCTGAAAATTTTAGATGGGGCGTAATTGGAGATGCATCAGCTGGAGGTTGGGACAGTGATCGAGATTTATTTTATAAGGGTCTTGATACTGAAAAAGGACATTATTGGGCTGGAATTGCTTATTTAGGTGCAGAGGGAGCATTTAAATTTAGAGCAAACGATGGCTGGGATTTAAATCTTGGGGGCGTATTGACTTTTGATGGAGCAGCCACAGCTCTTATCAAGGCGGGTGATAATATTACTGCACCAGCTAATCCTGGAGCCTATTATTTCGAGGTAGCTACCACCGATGAAGGGGATACATGGAGCGCCATCATGAAGGAGTCATCATGGGGTGTGATAGGTGTAGCAACTGCTGGCGGCTGGGATTCGGATACGGATATGACCGCCAATGGGTTTGCTGATGGTGTCACCACTTACTCTATTGAGGCTGCTCTTACTGCAGGAGAATGGAAATTCAGAGCTAATGATGATTGGGCGATCAACATGGGAGGTAGCTTAGACTCTTTAAAATTAGATGGTAGTAATTTATCATTGGCTAATGGCGGAACTTACACTATTACTATGAAAATCAGTTTAGATGCAAATGGGAATACCATCTATACTGCTGAAGTAAATAATTAATTTTTTTCTTCTTTTTATAACAAGGCTTCCAAGTAATTGGAAGCCTTTGTTTTATCTCTTCATTTCAAGATAAACTACTTATTTTTAGGGTTTTGCTACCTTACAGGAGTGTGATTTATCTGGATTGAAAAACCCTTTAAAGGGTGGTGCCACCACAACTTCTCGGGCCAATGATGGAGGAAGTTAATCCAGTTTTTATTGGAGATAATTGGGGATCATAATTTTGAAGCAATTAAAAATAAGCCATAAATAAAGGTAATGAATTTAGTAAAATTAATTTCATGCAAGTTCTTATTATACGTTTAACTTTTTCAGTAATAGTGGGATTGCTTGCAGCTCCTGTTTGGGGCCAAGTGGTCACATCAGTTCCGCTATTCCCAAGCGATTTATCATCGGTGACGATCACTTTTGATGCTACTAAAGGGACCGGAGGGCTTGCAGGATTTTCAGGCGAAATATATGCACATACAGGTGTAATTACGAATCAAAGCACTTCCTCAACGGATTGGAAATATGTAAAGACCAACTGGGGAGAGAATACTACAGAGACTCAGCTAAATAAGGTTGATGAGAATAAATATGAATTGGAAATTGGCCCTTCGATTAGAGCCTATTATGGGGTTCCCGCTGATGAAGAAATACTTAAGGTAGCCCTTGTTTTTAGAAGTGCCGATACTTCATTGGAGGGTAAAGATGATGGAGGAGAGGATCTATTCATAGAGCTTAATAATGGATTTGTTTTGAGGGTAGTTAATGTTTCCTCGAGATATAAATTATATCAGGAAAATGACAGCATTGATCTTGAATTCATTACTTCTGAAAGGGCCCATATTTCATATTATGTTGATGGAGCCCTGCAATTTGAAATGGATACCAATGCCTATACAATTCAACATACAGTCATTGCGGATCAGTCAGTACATGAGTTATCCCTTTTAGCCACGACGACCAATGATTCTGTGATATTTAATCATAGTTATATTGTAGATCCCTTATCAGAAAGGTTAAGTGTACCTGAAGGGTTAAAATCAGGGATCAATTATTCCGCAGATCCTACTCGTGTTTCTTTGGTGCTCAGTGCACCAGATAAAGGAAATGCTTTTGTCTTGGGAGACTTTAATGATTGGTCCTTGAATAAGGATTATCAGATGTATCAAGGCGATGATTATTTTTGGATAACCCTTAACGATTTAGAACCGGGCCGGGAGTATCGTTTTCAATATCTGATAGACGGAGTACTATTGATCGCTGATCCCTATTCCGAAAAAATAATTTCCCAATATGATGATGGTCAAATCATCAGTGAAAATAGATATTCCGACCTTGAACCTTATCCTGCAAACGAAACCAAATTTGAGGTATCTGTATTGCAAACAGACCAAGTACCTTACGATTGGATGGTCACTGATTTTCAAAAGCCCAAAAAAGAAGATCTGGTTATTTATGAGCTTTTGGTAAGAGATTTTACTGATCAGCGAACTTTTCAAGCGGTCCTTGATAAATTAGATTATTTAGATTCTTTGGGAATTAATGCTTTGGAACTGATGCCGATTATGGAGTTTGAGGGTAATTTAAGTTGGGGCTATAATCCTGCTTTTATGATGGCAGTAGATAAATATTATGGGACTGAGCAACAATTAAAAAAATTAATAGATGCATGTCACCAAAGAGGGATAGCCGTCATATTTGATATTGTTTTAAATCACCATTTCGGTAGAAACTCATTGGTGAGATTGTACAATACAGGCGATTATGGATCGCCAACGACTGATAATCCCTGGCTCAATCCCACAGCTAAACATGATTACAATGTAGGCTATGACTTCAATCATGAAAGTACATTGACTCAGTCTTATGTAGACCGCGTGGTATCGTATTGGATTGATGAATTTAATATTGATGGTTACAGATTGGATTTATCCAAAGGGCTCACACAAAAAAATACGTTGGGAAATGTATCTGAATGGGGAAAATATGACGCGAGCCGCGTCGCGATCTTAAAGCGCATTGCCGATGTGATCTGGGAAGCTGATCCAGAGGCCTATGTAATCTTGGAACATTTTTCAGAAAATCCAGAAGAATCAGAATTGGCCGATTATGGAATGATGTTGTGGGGGAACTTAAGAGGAAGCTTCTTCAATACGGCCATGGGCATAGCCAGTGACATTAAATGGAGTTATTACAAAGCTAGAGGGTGGAATGAAAATGCGGTCGTGGGCTATATGGAAAGTCATGATGAAGAGCGTATTTTGTTTGAAGTGAATCATCGATCTCAAGAGACTTATGCCATGCAAATAAAAAGATTGATGCAGAATGCGGTATTCTTTTTTTCCATTCCAGGTCCAAAGATGATATGGCAATTTGGCGAGTTTGGTTATGACCTTGAGCTGAACAATGATCGATTGGGCGTGAAGCCTACCAAATGGGAATATCTTGAGGACGAAAACCGATTGAAATTATTTACTGTTTATCAAGCCATGATCAATTTAAAAACCAAAACACCATATCTTGATGATCAATATTTTGATTGGCAGTCCAGCGGTGGTATCAAGTGGATTCAATACAAGCATCCGGAAGTTGATATTGTGATTTATGGAAATTTCACTAAGATAAGTCAAGAAACTATACGTTATTTCACCAAGACAGGTACATGGTACAATTATCTCACCGGTCAGTCTGTGGAGGTCAATGACATAGATGAGAAGGTTACCTTGTCCCCGGGTAGCTTCGGAATATTTTCTGATCAACCTATTGAAAATTACATTGAAGAAATCACAGAAGAATATCTAACAGGCATCAGCACGCTAACCATGGATCCATTGTATTTTTATCCCAATCCAACATACGATCATATTCAACTTACCACCGGAATGAATTGGAAAAAATATGAGGTATACAATTTAACGGGTCAGTTGATGATCTCGGGAGAGGTTACAAACAACCTGGTAGATGTTGCTCATTTATCTCCTGGAACTTACCTCATAAAATTGGTAAATAAGGATCATACTGCGACCCAAAAACTAATAAAAAATTAAATCTGTAAAACTTATTAATCATTAAAGTAAACTTTACATAACATGACGAATAATTATTGGAATCTACGATATGAATTTCCATTAAATCATTTCAAAAGATTTTTTTTGATGGGGATTATAAGCTTCTTTTTGACCAATGTGATGGCGCAGGAGCGGACTATTTACGGTAAAGTGGTCGACGAAAATAACGAAGGTTTGCCCGGTGTGAATATCGTCATTAAAGGGACTGCTCTGGGAACGATAACCGCTGTTGATGGGACGTATCGATTGAATGTGCCTGAAGAAGTAAGCTTACTCGTCTTTAGCACCATTGGCTATAATAGCCAAGAGGTGACCGTAGGCGCCCGATCTGTAATCGATGTCGCTATGGAAGAGAACGTGGAAGAATTGAAGGAAGTGATCGTCATTGGTTACGGTACGGTAGAAAAGGGAGATATAACTGGCGTGGTTACACAAGTAAGCGCTGATAAATTCAATAAAGGCGTCATCGTCTCTCCGGACCAATTATTATCCGGAAAAGTGGCAGGGGTTAATATCAGTAATTCAGGGGGTACTCCAGGGGGAGGTTTTAATATTAACATTAGAGGAGCAACCTCTTTAAACGCCAGTAGTCAGCCTTTGATTGTGCTAGATGGGGTGCCTTTAGATGTTAGCGGTATGCCTGGAGGGAGAAATGCATTGAATTTTTTGAACCCCTCTGAGATTGCTAGTATGACCGTGCTTAAGGATGCCTCAGCCGCGGCCATATATGGATCTAGAGGTTCCAATGGGGTCATCATTATCACGACCAAGACAGGAAAATCTTCGGATAAGACCACGATCACTTATGATGCAAGTTATGGAGTGAGTCAGTTTGACCAAGAAATCCCAGTATTAACAGGAGATCAATTTACATCAATTGTGGGCGTTTTGGCTCCAGGTCAAAGTGATTATTTGGGTGGAGAAAATACGGTATGGTTAGACGAAATATTAAGATCTTCGACGAATACGACGCATAATATAGCCATAAGTGGAGCCATTGAGGATGGGGGCTACCGGGTTTCATTAGGATATCAAGAAGTGCAGGGAGTTATTCAGGGTTCTCAGACCGAACGAACAGATGTTAACTTTAACATGAATAAGTCTATATTAAATAATGCCATAAAATTTAGGATTTCTTCAAAAAACGGATTTACACAAAATTTATTTGCTTCAAATCAGGTGGGGAATGCATTGTTCTTCAATCCAACTCAGCCCATTTATAGCGGAAATTCCGATTATGGAGGATATTTTGAATGGACGGATACCAATGGAGTAGGGCTGCCTTTGACGGCATCGAATCCGGTGGCTGAGAATAGAGAAAGACAGTCTATTGGAGGGGTAAACAGGAGTTTGAATAACATTGAGATTACTTGGCAAATACCCTACATTGAAGGTCTTGAGTTTACAGCGAATACCGCTTATGATATCAGAAATTCTACTCAAAATGACTACACTCCGACATATTTGAAGTCAGAAACATTAGGTAGTTTTCCAGGATATTACAGAGCGGAGGCAGGCAAACGAACCAGTTTAATATTTGAAGGTTATGGAGCCTACAAAAAGGTTTTAGGAGATTTAGATTTTTCAGTATTGGCAGGTTATTCTTACCAAGAAAATCAAGAACAATTTATCAGTTTCAATGTAGATTCCCTTCAAAATAACTTGTATGGTTTGGCGAGGCCGTCCATCGGTACTTATAGCGTATTGAACGCCGATAATTTTGAACAAGAAAACAGATTGATCTCTTTTTATGGAAGAGCCAATGTCAGCTATAAGGATAAGTATGTTTTTACTGGGACCTTAAGAAGAGATGGATCTACGCGGTTTGGGCCACAAAATAGATGGGGCGTATTTCCATCTTTTGCAGGTAGCTGGCGGATCTCAAATGAGACCTTTATGGAAGGGATTAGTGGCGTCTTGAGTTATTTAAAGTTAAGAGTGGGTTGGGGAGTTGCTGGAAACCAAGATTTTGGGAACTATCTATGGTTAGAGACGTATCAGCAAGGAGCTTTTGATGCAGCCTATCAGTTAGGGAATGAATATTATTTAACCGTAAGACCAGTAGGCGTTGACCCGAACATCAAATGGGAGGAAACAGCGACCACTAATATTGGTTTTGATTATGAGCTGTTTACAGGAAAAATTGTAGGTTCTTTTGAGTTCTACCAAAAGACGACTACCGATTTATTGTTTAACTCGGTATTTCCAGCCGGATCTCTGACCCGTGATCGTGCGGTCACCAACATTGGAGAAATGAGTAATAAGGGATTTGAATTGGAGTTAGGGACCCATATTCTTAAGACGGCCAATTGGGACGTTTCTTTTAATATGAATGCGGCATACAATCAAAATGAAATGGTGAATTTGGATGCACAAAGCATTCCTCAAGGAGATGAACCCCCTATTTTTAATGTTGGGGGCATATCGGGTGATATAGGCCAAACCATTCAAGTTTTACAAGTAGGACAATCGATCAACTCATTTTATACCTATGAGCACATAATAGAGGGTGGGGTACCCAAGTTTTCGCCATTATCGCCCACCAACATGTATGTAGATCAAAATGGGGACGGTTTGATTAATGAAAATGATTTAACGGTGAATCAAAGTCCGGCACCCAATTGGATTCTAGGATTTACTGGGAATAGTAGACACAAAAATTTCGATTTAAATTTTACGTTCCGTGCCATGATGGGTAATTACGTTTACAATAACGTGGCATCAAATAACGGAAGTTTTCAATCTTTGGAAGGCATCCGTCCCAGTAATATCCATTCATCAGCTTTGATCACGAAATTTACCAGTCGACAATTGCTTAGTGATTATTATTTAGATGATGCTTCTTTTTTACGTTTAGACAACCTTTCCATTGGGTATACTTTTAATCAGTTGAACTGGGTAAAAGTAAGAACGTATGTTTCCGGTCAAAATTTATGGTTAAAGACGGGATACACAGGGCTCGATCCAGAGATTCAGCCCAATGGGATCGATAACAACCTATACCCACGACCTACGACATTTATTGGAGGAATTAGTGTAACCTTTTAAATTAAAATCATGAAAAAATTAAAATTTGTCTTAATTATTTTAATCTTAGCGGTCGCTCATGCATGTACGGATCTTGAGACCTTGCCTAAGAATACTTTTTTGCCCAATGTTTTGTTTCAAGAAGAAGGGTCCTATACCTCTTATTTAGCCAAATTATATGGGAGCATGACGTTGACCGGACAAGATGGTCCAGCGGGATCAGGAGATTTATCTATTATCAATGATGAAGGTTTTGGTTCTTACATCAGGGCTTATTGGAAGGCGCAGGTATTGACTTCCGATGAAGGTATGATTCGGTGGACAGATGCAGGTATTCAGGATCTAAATTTTTTAACGTGGTCCTCTGATAACCAATTTGTAAGGGTATTGTATTATCGCATTATGTATACTATATCACTCTGTAATGACTTTTTATCGGTCAGCACGGATGAAAATTTAGTACTGAATGGAATTTCTGAAGAAGGTCAACAAGAGATTAAAACCTATCGTGCAGAGGCAAGATTTCTGAGGGCTTTGGCTTATTGGCATGGCTTAGATTTTTATAGAAATATTCCAATTTTGACCCAAATTTCTTCTGTATTGCCTGTTCAAAGCAGTGGTGAGGAAGTTTATGATTTTATTATAAAAGAGCTCGATGAGATAGAGCCAGACTTAGGGGATCCAGAAATAGGTTTTGGTGGGCCTTATTATGGTAGAGCGACTAAGGCAGCGTTATGGATGTTGAGAGCAAAAGTTAAATTAAATCACTCCGTCTATACGGGCTCAGAGTCTACAGCCATCTATAGCGAGGTCATTGATGATTTGAATGAAATCATGAATACAGGCTATGTTCTAGAAGAGGAGTATTTGAATTTATTTAAGGCAGATAATCATACTTCAAATGAAGTAATTTTCGCATTAACACATGACGGAACTTTCAGCCAGTCGTGGGGCGGAACGACCTTTATGGTGAGAGCTGCACTTTTTGATGGCATGCAAGCAGACAGTTTGTATGGCGTTGGTGGAGGATGGAGTGGCATCATCACTACAAGCCAATTCAATGATCGTTTTGAGAAAGGTGGAGTGTTAGATTATGCAGACACCCGTAATGTCATCTTTACTACAGGACGCATTGAAGCCATAACAGAAGATTTTAGAAATACGCTCACCGATGGTTATGCGTCCGCTAAGTACAGCAATGTGACAAAAGAGGGGGTAGCAGGTTCTAATTTAGATCATGTGGATACAGACTTCCCCATGTTTCGTTTGGCTGATGTTTACTTGATGTATGCCGAGGCTACTTTAAGGGGAGCTTCAAATGGGGACAGGGCTACGGGCTTATCTTACATTAATGAGCTTCGAGCACGGGCCTATGGTGATGGTTCTGAAAATGTATTAGATACTGATTTTACGTTAGATTACATTCTTGAAGAGCGTGGAAGAGAATTGTACTTTGAAGGGCATAGAAGGGCAGATTTGATAAGATTTAATAAATATTCAGAACGCGCAGGTGGAGATGAATTCATTTGGGACTGGAAGGGTCAAAATATTGATGGAACCTCCGTGTCATCACATTTAGAAATATTCCCAATTCCTGCTTCAGAGCTTGGAGTAAATAGTAATTTGACTCAAAATGAGGGGTATTGACATTTAACCCATCTCTAATAAAAGTTCTATTTTTTTTAAAATAAATCGGGGTATTACTTCGCCCTTGAAGGCAGCTATTTTTTGCCAAAAAATCTATTAAATTTGTGCTAGTTTAGATCTTTAATAATCAAAATCTTGCGCACCAAAACAATATACTTTTGCTTGATGCTACTTGCTGTGACTGCTTGTGTTGAGAACAAGGCCTATCAGGAAAAATTAAAAGATCCGGCACTTTATAACGCTGCGATGAAGCAATTGACCGACGTTATTGTTCACGATATTTTTTCGCCACCGGTGGCTTCTCGGGTATATATTTATCCCAATATTGCTGCTTATGAAATAATGGCTCAGGCGGATCCTGAAAAGTTCATTTCTCTGTCCGGGCAGTTAACTGACTTTATGGCCATACCCAAAAATGAGGATCCTCAGGTAAACGTACCTTTAGCTGCATTGCATGCTTTTTTGACGGTGGGTACCGAACTGATTTTTTCGGAGGATAAAATGCAGGCATTTCAGGATCAAACGTACCAAGCCTTGCAAGCAGATGGCTTATCTAATAGGGTACTAAATAGCTCGATGAGTTATGGAGAGCGGGTAGCAAGTCATATACTCAAATGGGCAGATAGGGACCATTATAAACAAACAAGAACACATGCCAAATATACCATAAGGTCTCAACCTGAATACTGGAAACCAACACCGCCCGATTACATGGAAGGGATTGAGCCTCATTGGAGTAAAATAAGGCTCATGGTACTTGATTCCGCTAAGCAATTTATTCCTAAACCGCCGCTTTCCTTTAGTATGGATGAAAACAGTCCTTTTTATAAGGAATTGATGGAGGTTTACGCGATTGGGGGCCAAATTGAGAATCAAGGAGAAGACATCGCTAAATTTTGGGATTGTAACCCCTATGTTTCACATCACAGAGGGCACGCTATGTTTGCAACCAAAAAAATTACGCCAGGAGGTCATTGGATGCAGATCACGGCGATTGCAACGATGCAGGCAGGCAGTACCTATGCCGAGACGATCCATGCCCATGCCCGGGTATCGATCTCCTTATTTGATGCATTTATCAGCTGTTGGGATGAAAAATGGAGATCTGTGGTCGTACGACCTGAAACTTTGATTAACCAGTACATTGATGAAACATGGGCGCCCTTACTTCAAACACCTCCTTTCCCTGAGTATACCAGTGGGCATAGCGTAATCTCAAGAGCTGCGGCCCTTACCTTGACCGAGCTACTAGGCAAAAACTTTGCCTTTGAAGACATCAGTGAAATGGAGTATGGCTTGCCAAGCAGATCCTTTGATAATTTCCTTCAGGCTTCCGAAGAGGCTGCGCTATCGAGACTTTATGGAGGGATACATTACAGAATGGCGATAGATAATGGCTTAGATCAAGGGCAAGCTGTGGGCAACTACATCAACAGTACTTTAAAAACTAGAAAATAATATTTTTCACCTATCTTTCTGAAACGTCCTGTTTAGATGCAATCATTGATCATGTTTTCCAATAGCTCTTGTTTGCCACTTGTGGGGTTTAATTCACCATTGGTATGTGCAATTTGATGTAAAACGGATAGATCTAAAGCACCTTCCTCAAAGGCCTTCCCCTTCCCAGCATCAAAGCTTGAATACCGTTGATCCACAATTTTTTTAAAATCCGTATGCGTCATCACTTTTTCTGTAATCAATAAAGCACGGGCAAAAGTATCTATTCCTCCAATGTGCGCATAAAACAGATCTGCTAAATCCGTAGAATTTCTACGTGTTTTGGCATCAAAATTCACTCCGCCCCCTTGAATGCCCCCATTTTGAACAATCACCAACATCGCTTCTACGATCTCACCGAGATTTGTAGGAAATTGATCGGTATCCCAACCATTTTGATAATCACCTCTATTAGCATCTATACTTCCCAGCATATTGGCGTCAGCGGCTACTTGGAGTTCATGTTGAAAGGTATGTCCAGCCAGCGTGGCATGATTGACTTCAATATTTATTTTAAAATCATCAGCCAATCCATATTGATTTAGAAATCCAATGACCGTTGAGGCATCATAATCATATTGATGTTTACTGGGTTCGGCAGGCTTAGGCTCAATAAAAAAATGTCCCTTAAAACCCTGGCTCCGCGCATAATCTTTGGCATTGTGTAGAAACTGGGCCAGGTGATCTATTTCTTTTTTCATACGTGTATTAAGAAGGCTGATATAGCCCTCTCTCCCGCCCCAAAAAACATAGTGTTCACCCTCCAGGGCAATCGTCGTATCGATGGCATTTTTTACCTGAGCGCTGGCATATGCGACCACTTTGAAATCAGGATTGGTAGCTGCCCCATTCATATATCTGGGATGGCTGAACAGATTGGCCGTTCCCCAAAGTACTTTTATTGGAGTCCCTTTACGTTTCTGCTGTCCGTATTCTGTGATGGATCGCAGGTGATGCTCTGAAGCCGATAAGGTATTCCCTTCCTCAATTAAGTCAAAATCATGAAAGCAAAAATATTCAAGGCCTAATTTGGAAATAAACTCAAATGCCGCATCCATTTTATCTTTTGCTCGTTGAATGGGATCGCTATGATGATTCCAGGGAAAAACCTTGGTACCCATACCAAAAGGATCGCTTCCTGTATTGCCAAATGAATGCCAATACGCAACTGCAAACTTGAGATGCTCACTCATTTTCTTACCGAGGACCATTTCATCAGGGCGGTAATATTTATAAGCCAAAGGATTTTTGGATTCCTTACCTTCGAATTTTATGTCCCCGATTTCTTTAAAATATTCCGTTGATCCAATGATTGCCATTTTTTATCTATTTACGTATTGATTTATATTTTTTGAAGTTAATATTTTTTATTCAGGGTTCCCATTTTCATTGCCTGTTAACAAAACAGCCAATTCTTTCTTCCAATGAGCATACTGGACTTGATAGATTTCCGTAAGTTCCTGTTCTGGATAAATGGTATCGATGGGACTCATATTTTTAAATGTATTTTCGAGACTTTGAGAAGTAAGACCAGCCAAAGCAGCTCGGGCTGCCCCTTCTGCTCCATCGGTATCATACAATTCTAGCGGCAGTTGCAGGGTGTTCACGAAGACGGTACGAAATAGGGGGCTTTGAAATAAATTATTATTACCTGCCTTGATCACTGTGGTAGGAACTCCCATGTCATGAATGATGTCTAGTCCATACTTCATACTGAAAACGATGCCTTCTTTCGCTGAGCGAATAAGATGGCTTCGATCGTGTACATTGAAATCCAACTGACTCATTTGGGCTTTTAAATTTTTATTTTCTAAGATTCTTTCGGCGCCATTTCCAAAAGGGAAAAATCTTAAATTCAAGCTACCCGGAGGGGCTTGTTCGCTGAGGTTATTGAGATCATTATAGTCGATGAGTTCAGCTGTGGTATTGAGTAGTTTTTTCAGCCAACTGTACAATATACCGGCACCATTTACACATAATAGCATACCATTCCTATCATTTTTTAAAGTGTTATTCACATGTAAAAAAGTATTGATTCTTGATTTAGCATCGTACAGCGGCTTGTCCGTGACACCATAAATAACCGCAGAGGTCCCTGCCGTAGTGGCGAGTTCTCCAGGTTCTAGGACGTTTAAGGAAAGGGCATTATTGGGCTGATCTCCTGCCCTATAGGTTAAGGGGATGTCTGGGGTGAGGCCGAGTTCTTTCGCAGCCCATTGAGATACGTGACATTGCACCCCAAGTGAGGGGACAATATCAGGAATTAATGTTTTTGAAAATCCATAATAATCCATCAATTGGGTTGAGATCATTTTATTCTTAAAATCCCATAAGGCATATTCAGAAAGACCGGCTTCGGTCGTAGTTGGTCTACCGCTTAATTTTAAGGCCAAATAATCTCCAGGAAGCATAAATTTCCAGATGCGGGCATAAGTTTTGGGTTCGTTTTCTTTTACCCAAGCCAGTTTAGAAGCGGTAAAATTTCCTGGGGCGTTTAAATGGTGGTCCAAATAATCTTGATTTTTCAAGGCATCAAATGCCCTTTCTCCAATTTTCACAGCTCTGGAATCACACCAAATAATGGCAGGGCGAACGGGAGTTAAATTTTTATCTATGGCGACCAATCCGTGCATTTGGTAACTGATGCCAATGGCTTGGATATTTTTTAAATCTATTTGATGTTTAATCTTGTGCAAGGCTCCTCTCAAGCTATGCCACCAGATATCAGGCTTTTGTTCTGCCCAATCAGGGAGGGGCACTTCAATGGAGAGTTCATTTTCTGGAAAGAAGGTTCTGGCCAGCGTTTTCTGCTGCACGGCATCATAAACTGCAATTTTGATCGATGAACTTCCTACATCTATTCCTAACGTTTGCATACGATTGCTGATTTTTATCCCGTAAAATAGAGCAAGATACAAACAATAATAAGAACCAAAATAATAGAGGCCAAGGCATCAATTTTATCAAAGCTGTCTTGGCTTTCTCTTTTATCTTGAGGGTCCAAGGTGCCAAAGGCCAACCCCCTTATTTTTGAAAAATCTGGAGGATCTGTGGCTAGACTCACGGCGATACAAACAAAGACACAGGCGATAAACATAAAAATAGCCATATGAGAGAAATTGATGGCAGCGAATTGATAGGCCAGCGGGCTGCTTTCCGTAGCAAATAGCTCGGCCAATATTCTCAATGTGGCGATGACCAATCCAAACGTCAAAGTTGATATGGCGGCATGGGCATTGACTCGTTTCCAAAGAATGCCTAACAAAAAAACAGCTGTGATAGGAGGTGCGATATAAGATTGAACACTTTGTAAGTAATTGTAAAGGACGCCTCCGCCTATTTTCTCCATGACGGGAATCCAAAGCATACCCACAGCCACTACAAATACCGTGGCAATTTTTCCAATGCGTACCAGTTTTAACTCTGGCGAATGAGGGTACATTTTTTTAAAAATATCTACGGTAAATAGTGTAGAGCTTGAATTAAAAACCGAGGCAAGAGAGCTCATTAAGGCAGCCATGAGACCCCCAGCTACCAAACCTTTGATGCCGGTAGGGAGTAATGTCGAGACCAATACAGGAAATACTTCATCACTTTTTTCATAGCTGATGATCCCTTTTTGTTTCAGCGCAAAAGCAATGATACCTGGGATCAAGAAAATAAAAATGGGCAACAACTTTAGATAGGCACCGAATATAGCGCCGCGTCTTCCAATTTTTATATTCTGAGCTGAAAGGGTGCGTTGGACTATATATTGATCGGTACACCAGTACCATATACCCACAATGGTACCCCCAAAGAGCATACCTGTCCATGGATAATCAGGATCAGACATAGGGCGCCACATATTGAAATGTTCCGAACCGGCAGCAGCTTTAAGTTCTTCCCAACCACCCACGGCATTGAAGCCTAAGTAGGTAAGTAAGGCAGATCCCAAAATCAGTATTATAGTCTGTACGGCCTCCGTGTAGACGACGGCTCTCATCCCCCCTAAGACGGTGTAAAGTCCTGTAATAATAACAATTCCAAAAGCACCGGTCAAAAAAGAGACTCCTAATAGCTGAGAAACGACGACGCCCCCCGCGTAAATAGTCACCGACACTTTGGTCAACACATAACCAATAATGGAAAAAATAGATAGAAACCAGCGAGATCTACTGTCAAATCTTTTTTCTAGAAATTCGGGCATGGTAAAGACATTTCCTCTCATATAAAAAGGAAGAAATACCCAACCCAGTAGCAAAACGATCCAAGCATGCAGCTCATAATGGGCCATTGGCATACCACTTTCTGCACCTGTGCCTGCCAATCCAACCACATGTTCAGAACCAATATTAGAGGCAAATATGGAGGATCCGATAACAAACCAACCCACATTTCGACCGGCTAAAAAAAAGTCTTCTGTATTATTTTGCTTTTGGAGAATGACCCAAATCGCAACGGCTATCAAGACCGCAAAATAAACGCCAATGACGATCCAATCTAAAGTTTCTAGTCCAACCATGTTTCAATCAGTATTTAAAATATGACGCAAAGAAACCCCTAGTCCCTCAACCCGATGCGCGTTAATTGTTATTGAAATTAAAAATAATTTATTTTATCTTTAAAGGAAAGGATCTCATAATATGAGATGATTTGGTCAAGCGTTATGTTAAATTAGACTAGTTGAAGTAGGAAGGTCTGGAAATAAATCCAGTATTTAAAGTTAAAATAAGAAAAAATGCCAATTTGGGGAATAGATTTAGGAGGGACTAAAATAGAAGGAGTGGCTCTGAGTGATGACAAAGTACCCAAAATATTGGTGAGAAAGCGTATCGACACGGAAGCCGCCCAAGGTTATAAACATATCATCAGTAGAATAAAATTACTTATTGACACAATGGCTCATGAATTGGGTTATTTTCCAGAAAAGATAGGCCTCGGAACTCCAGGAGCCATTGATCCTATTTCAGGTCTCATGAAAAACGCAAATACGACCATACTCAATGGGAGGTACTTTAAAGAAGACGTCAAAAAGGCTTTGGGTATCCCTTTAAAAATGGCAAATGATGCCAATTGTTTTGCTTTGGCAGAATATAAAATGGGCATAGTTGCGCGCGAATCACCTCAAGCAAACGTAGTCTTTGGGGTGATTATGGGTACGGGCGTTGGAGGGGGGATTGTGGTCAATGGACAATTGATCCATGGACGCCAAGGCATTGGAGGAGAATGGGGACATAATTTTTTAGACGTATCTGGAGGTCCCTGTTATTGCGGTAAAACAGGTTGTGTGGAAACCGTTATTTCAGGTAAAAATTTAGAACGGTATCATCATGAAAAATTTCATGAATCAAAAAAGCTCAAGGACATTTATCAAGGACATCTCTCGGGAACGTCACCCAATGATACCCATACAATTAAAAGATTGATAACACAGTTTGGAAGGGCAATAGCAGGAGTAATCAATATCTTGGATCCAGATATTATCGTCATCGGAGGAGGCGTGGGAAATATCGATTTACTTTACACTGAGGGTTTAAAAGAGGTAAAGGAGCATGTTTTTAATGTAAAGTTGGATACTATTTTTCACAAACCCTTATTGGGAGACAGCGCGGGGGTCTTTGGCGCGGCCTATTTAACCTAGCCATGGCTGCTCCAGACATCCATATAAACGAACATCTTGATACGATTTTAAAGGGTGCCTGGGAGTCCAATATCAACAATCAGTCAAGATGGGTGATTTTCAGTGACCTTCATATGGGTGATGGAAGTACAAAAGATGATTTTAAGCCTAATTCTGAGTTGTTTCAATGTGCATTGAGGGACTATTATCTAAAACGCAATTATTCTTTAATGCTCAATGGAGACGTTGAGGAGTTACAAAGATTTTCATTGGATGTGATTTTGAAAAATTGGAACCTTGTTTATAAGCTTTTTGATGCTTTTGCAAACAAAAACCGATTGGCCAAAACCTACGGAAACCATGATCTTCAGTTGAAGGTTCAAAAGCCACCTTATGATTATAAAATGTCGGAAGCCTGTAAATTAAGTTATGAGGGGGACCATATTTTTATTTATCATGGACATCAAGCCTCAAAAAAATATCAGCTTCAGAATGATTTAGTAGGGTTCACATTGAAATATTTTGCCAACCCTTTAAGGATAAAAGACTATTCTGTTTCACATTCCAGTAAAAAACAATACAAGATAGAAAAACGGGCTTATGAGCATGCCATCAAGAGGAATCAAATAAGTATCATAGGCCATACGCACCGGCCATTGTTTGAATCTTTACACAAAGTGGATCGATTGCGGTTTAAAATTGATCAGTTATGTCGAGACTATCTGATCAGCAGACCATCCAATCAGGAGAGTATTGCTCATTCGATCAAATTCTACCAAGCAGAACTTGAGAAAAGTCATCAAATTGATAACTTAAAAAACATCAATAGTCTTATTTACCATCACAATCTGGCCATACCCTGTCTTTTTAATTCGGGTACGGTCATAGGGAAGCGAGGGATTACATGTTTGGAAATATCAGATGGAAAAATGAGATTGATTCATTGGTTTGATAAAAATATTTCCAAAAAATATTTACAGTATACCGGTTATGATCCCATCTTATTACCCAATACCGAATTTTATAGAATGGTGGTTAATGAAGACACCTTACATTATATTTTTGCACGAATCAACTTATTAAGTTGATGAGAAGCCTCTTGATATTTATCATATTATCTGTGTGCATTCAATGCGGGCAGCAAAGTACGTCTGATGTATCGGACGAAGGCGGATCACTAGATCTTCAAGGGCACAGAGGTATGCGGGGCTTGTTTCCTGAGAATTCTATTTTAGGATTCCTTAAAGCTTTGGAATTAGGGGTGAATACCTTAGAATTGGATATTGTGATGTCAGGGGATACCCAATTGGTGGTGAGTCATGAGCCTTTCATTTCATCAGCGATCTGTCAGTATCCTGGAGGGAGGCAGATACCCAAAGAGACGGAAAAAGAGCTGAATATGTATCACATGACTTATAATGAGATCAAGGCATTTGATTGTGGGTCGTTATTGAATCAGGACTTTCTTTTGCAAGAAAAAAGCAGGGTTTCAAAACCTTTATTGACAGAGGTTTTAGATACGGTTGAGCAGGTGGCAACCGCCAAAGGTCAGCTTATTCATTACAATATAGAATTAAAATCTGAATTAGCATTAGAGGGTATTTATCATCCAGAAGTGGCGGTATTTTGTGAGGCAGCTTATCAGGCGATCAACAATCAAGTAGATTGGCCTAGGATTACCATTCAGTCTTTTGATTTTCGAATCCTACGATATTTTAATAAGCATTATCCGGAGGTTCAATTGGCGCTACTTATTGAAAATGAGCTTACTTGGGAGTTAAACATTGATTCTCTCGGATTTAAACCTGAAATATATAGTTGCGACTACGCCCTATTGAGTGCAGAAACCATTAGTGAATTGCAGGAGATAAACATGAAGGTCATTCCTTGGACGGTGAATGATTCTATAGATATGCGGCAACTTATTCATTGGGGAGTGAATGGATTGATTACAGATTATCCTAATATTGCCCTTCAAATATTAAATTAAGAGGATGAGTGCTAAGAAATATGATGTTTATGCCATTGGAAATGCCATTGTAGATTATGAAATTGAAGTTGACAACGCTTTTTTAGAAGCAAATGGTGTGGAGAAAGGGTTGATGACATTGGCCGAACAAGACCGGCAAGATGATTTGTTGCGAGCAGCGAAAAGTAACATTAGAAAAAAACAAGCGGGAGGTTCTGCTGCTAATTCTGTGGTAGCCCTTGCACAGTTGGGGGGTACTGGCTTTTATTCATGCAAAGTTGCTTTGGACGTTGACGGTACATTTTATAGGGACGATTTAGTAGAACAAGGGGTAGCTACCAATTTATCTGATGCCAAGCTCGATGAGGGTGTGACAGGAAAATGCTTGGTAATGATTACTCCCGATGCTGAAAGAACGATGAGTACTTTTTTAGGGATTTCATCAAACCTTTCTCTGTCAGAATTGAATTTAGATCAATTAGAGAATTCTCATTATTTGTTTTTGGAGGGATATTTGGTTTCAAGCCCTTCTGGTTTTGAAGCGATAAAAGAAGCAAAAAAGCGGGCAAAAACTGCAGGTGTTAAAACAGCGCTTACCTTCTCAGATCCAAGCATGGTCAAATATTTTGGAGAACAAATGCATGAAGTGGTGGGAGAAGGCGTTGATTTACTCTTTTGCAACGAGGAAGAAGCTCTGTTGTATGCCGGAACCGAGGATATAACGCAGGCGATTGAAAAGTTAAAAAAAATAACGAAGTCTTATGTTTTAACGCTGGGGAGCAAAGGGGCTCAGATCTGGGATGGTGAGAACACCCATCACATTGATGCCGTAAAGACACAGGCCGTTGATACAACAGGCGCTGGAGACATTTATGCAGGTACTTTTTTGTATGGAATTAATCATGGACTCTCTTATATGGAGGCTGGAAATTTAGCAAGTTTGGCAGCTTCTCAAGTGGTATCACAATATGGCCCAAGACTAAAGAAATCTAAAATTCGAGAATTTCTTGCCGAGATAAAGAATAAAAACTAACACTTACTTTGTAAATAGATTTGTATTAACCTATTTTTGCCCTCCGTTTTGCTAGAACAAAATAATAAAATTCAATGAAAAGGACATTTCAGCCATCAGTAAGGAAAAGAAAAAATAAGCATGGGTTTAGATCCAAAATGGAGACAGTCAGTGGTAGAAACCTCCTTGCCAGAAGACGGGCAAAGGGAAGGAAAAAATTAACCGTTTCTGACGAGAAACGATCCAAATAACATTGAGGGCATGAGTGTATCAGCCCAACCAAAACCTGATTACAGCTTTTCTAAGACTGAAAGGCTGAGTAGTAAAGTAAAAATAGAGGAGCTTTTCAAAAGAGGTTCCTCTTTTCGTTTAGAAAAATTCCGGATCATACTACTTTCACAACCACTGGATCAAGGCAGGCAGGTCCTTATCAGCGTACCTAAAAAACTTCATAAGTCAGCCGTAAGTCGAAATAGAATCAAACGGCTCATTCGCGAAGTCTACAGAAAGAATAGGGAAATTATCAACGGTAGAGGTCAGGGTTATCTCATGGCAATCATCTACCTCGGGGCCACCATGCCTACCCATAGTGAGGTGGAAGGGCAACTTATTAAACTCTTCAAACGTTTGAATATAAATAAAGATGAGATTGTCTAAATTTAACGTATAATGAGAAAGTATCCTTTCATAATAATTCCAATAATTCTTTTTTCATTTCTTGCTTTTAAAACCGTAGAGCAGGATGATCGCTATTTTCAGATTGTAAAGAGCCTAGATGTTTTTACTACCTTATTTAAAGAGGTAAATGCCTACTATGTGGAAGAGATTAATCCGACTGAGTTGATGAAAATAGGTATTGATGCCATGCTGTCATCTCTGGATCCTTATACAGATTATATTCCAGAAGATGATATTGAAGATTATCGGACCATGACCACTGGTGAATATGGGGGTATTGGAGCGGTCATAGAAAAGAAGGGGGGAATCAATACGGTAGTCATGCCCTACAAGAACGCGCCTGCGGCGCGCTCAGGACTTTTGATAGGGGATCAAATCTTAAAAATAAACAATATAGCGTTAAGTGGAAAGAAAGCCTATGAGATCAGCAATCTCTTAAAGAGTCAGATCAATGCCCAAATAACGTTGGAAATCAAAAGAATGAACAGGCCGGAGGTCTTTGAAATTTCTTTGGCAACCGAAAAAATAGTTATTAAAAACGTACCCTACGCTGGGTTAGTGAAAGTGGGTGTAGGTTACATTAAGTTAACAGATTTTACCACCAATGCAGGTAAAGAAGTAGGTGAGGCCCTCAAGGAATTAACGCAGCAAGGAGTGTCAAAACTTATTTTAGATTTGAGAGGCAACCCAGGAGGTCTGTTAGATGAGGCCATCAATGTTTCTAATATATTCATACCCAAAGGGGCTGAAATCGTGAGTACCAAGGGCAAATTAGAGGAATGGACGAAGGTCTACAATACAAAGAACCAATCTATTGACGCTAAAATCCCATTGGTTGTCTTGATCGATGAGCGCAGTGCATCTGCGGCTGAAATTGTGGCAGGTGTTGTGCAAGATTATGATAGAGGGGTATTGGTAGGCAGAAAAACTTATGGTAAAGGATTGGTTCAGCAAACGCGACCGCTGGCTTACAATGCTCAATTAAAAGTTACCACTGCCAAATATTACATACCTAGCGGGCGCTGTATTCAAGCGATTGATTACAGCACGAAAGGGACCACCAAAATAGCCGATTCATTGAAGTCCACTTTTAGGACATCAAGCGGCAGGGCGGTACTGGATGGAGGGGGTGTAGACCCTGACATTTTGATCGACCCATCTAAATTTGCTGTGGTGTCTTACAGGTTGATGCAAAAGGATTTAATATTTAACTATGCTACGAAGTATTATTTTGATCATGACACATTGGCGAGTGCGAGAGATTTTGAGCTAAGCGAGCCAGAATTCCAACAGTTTTTAGCCTGGCTAGAGAACCAATCTTTCGATTATCAAACACCGCTTGAAATCAAATTAGAACAAGCACTGGACTTGGCCAAAGCAGGAGCTAGAAGCGAGCAAGTTCACCAGAGCATTATTGAAGTCAGTGCACTTCTTCAAAGTGAAAAAAAGAAGGATTTAATCCATCATGAAAGGGAAATAAAACAGCTACTCGAACAAGATATTGTCAGTAGATACTTCTTTCAAGAAGGTATTATTGAAGCTTCTTTTGATATTGATTTAGACATTCTTAAAGCCGTTGAAATATTAGATGATACCGAATCTTATGATGGCATATTAAAACCCAATTGATTTGATTTTAAGTCTTGAAACCTCGACATCTGTATGCTCACTTGCGTTGCATCAAGAGGGACTGTGCCTAGCAGAGCAGGTTTATAACCTGCCCAAGTCACATGCCACCTTAATGCCTGAGGTCATAAGGCAGTTGTTAGATAACTTAAACGTAGAGCGAAGCGCATTAGAAGCCATTGCGATATCAGATGGACCGGGATCCTATACAGGATTGCGCATAGGTACTGCTACGGGGAAAGGACTTTGCAGTGCATTGGAAATCCCCCTAATTTCTGTTAATTCCTTGGATATCATGATTGAAGAGATGCGACCTATAGTTGCGGACATCAGTTATATTGCTCCCATGATTGATGCCCGACGTATGGAAGTGTATATGAAGCTAATCGATAAAAAAGGCTCCGAGTTAAAGGATACCCGAGCGGTGATTTTAACACCTGACTTATTTGATAACTATATTGAGCATCCGATACTCTTGGTCGGGGACGGAGCCAGAAAATGTGAAGGGTTTATTGATCACCCTCACCTAAAAATAGCGCCCGATATTTATCCGCGCGCCCAGTGCATGGGTATATTAGCCTTTCAAAAGTTTAAAAAGGGATCTTTTGAAAATTTACAAGATTTTGAGCCAAATTACCTCAAAGAATTCCATACTATGCCCTCCAAAAATCCTTTAGGCAATTTATGAAAGCAGAAGATACCATCGTCAACAGAGTAGAAAAATCAGGGCTCTTGACCATTGATTTACAAGATTATCTCACGGATATTCAAACGCAGGTCATAGATCTTAAGGATTATCTATTTCAGGGCTTGGTGTTAAAAGAGAAAGATTTTCGACGCGCATTAAAGGAGCTTGATGGGGCGCAGTTCAAAGAAGTGGCGGTCTTGATCACTTGTACAGCGGACGCTATCATTCCTGCTTGGGCTTACATGCTACTCATGTCTAAGTTGTCAGGAGTTACGCAGTCTATTGCGATTGGGAATGAAGCAGATTTAGAACGTGTAGTTATCGATCATGCGATTCATAAAATTAAATGGTCGGATTATGCGGATGCCAAAGTAGTTGTCAAAGGATGTGGATCCGTTCAACAAAGGGATTATGCTTATGCGAAGCTGACCCAGGCCTTATTGCCCCATGTGGCCAGTATCATGTATGGTGAGCCATGCAGCACGGTCCCTGTCTATAAAAAGCCAAGATAAACCCTCAATAATAATTGCCATTATTCTTAAAAATTATAGAGATAGATGTTGCATCTATGAAGCATTGTTTTATATTTGCCGACCCTAAAAGCAGGGGATAGTAGTTAGCGTGAGCGTTGGGGATTGGAGGTCGAAAAACTTTTCATATTTAAATCACATTAAGTTTGCGTTAACGAAGATTAATCACTTATCTTTGCAGTCGCTTAGCGAGAGAGGAATCAAGAAATGAAGAAAAAAGCGGGATTAATCGAACGGATTAATCAACTATTTACGAGCGAATAAATTACAGAGGCAAGACCCGAATGGGGTTTTGAAGAGTATTTATGGTGAGTGAGAAAGTTCTTTGAAATGAATGTTTAAATAGGTAATAAAATGCTCCGTCTGAAATTCTTTTGGGAATGAAGATAGTAGTTAGGTTCAAACACATTGCCCTTTCGGGGGTCTTGCTTTTCGGAGCAAGTAATTCATAAAACAATGGAGAGTTTGATCCTGGCTCAGGATGAACGCTAGCGGCAGGCCTAATACATGCAAGTCGAGGGGCAGCACGAGTACTTGTACTTGGTGGCGACCGGCGCACGGGTGCGTAACGCGTATGCAACCTACCTTATACAGAGGGATAGCCCAGAGAAATTTGGATTAATACCTCATAGTATCATTTGAAGGCATCTGAGAATGATTAAAGATTTATCGGTATAAGATGGGCATGCGTAAGATTAGTTAGTTGGTGAGGTAACGGCTCACCAAGACTTCGATCTTTAGGGGTTCTGAGAGGATGATCCCCCACACTGGTACTGAGATACGGACCAGACTTCTACGGGAGGCAGCAGTAGGGAATATTGGTCAATGGGCGAGAGCCTGAACCAGCCATGCCGCGTGCAGGAAGACGGCCTTCTGGGTTGTAAACTGCTTTTATATGGGAAGAAAACGGCCTTGCGAGGCAGATTGACGGTACCATATGAATAAGCACCGGCTAACTCCGTGCCAGCAGCCGCGGTAATACGGAGGGTGCAAGCGTTGTCCGGATTTATTGGGTTTAAAGGGTACGTAGGCGGCCAATTAAGTCAGTGGTGAAAGCCAGCAGCTCAACTGTTGAACTGCCATTGATACTGATTGGCTCGAGTTCTGTTAAGGTAGGCGGAATTGATGGTGTAGCGGTGAAATGCATAGATACCATCAGGAACACCGATTGCGAAGGCAGCTTACTAGGCAGAAACTGACGCTAATGTACGAAAGCGTGGGGATCGAACAGGATTAGATACCCTGGTAGTCCACGCCGTAAACGATGCTCACTCGCTGTTGGCGATACACAGTCAGCGGCCAAGCGAAAGCGTTAAGTGAGCCACCTGGGGAGTACGCTCGCAAGAGTGAAACTCAAAGGAATTGACGGGGGCCCGCACAAGCGGTGGAGCATGTGGTTTAATTCGATGATACGCGAGGAACC
>ENA-OSJC01001028-OSJC01001028.1-marine-metagenome-genome-assembly--contig:-NODE-1028-length-24373-cov-13.436986_pt1 | contig 24373 bp, 22 predicted proteins | sample MGYA00237885_ERZ534234 | MGnify/ENA primary metagenome ERZ534234 (study PRJEB26413, sample SAMN06343907) | marine metagenome | isolation source: coastal waters | place: Atlantic Ocean: West Antarctic... | reverse complement strand
ATTCAAACGGATATAAATTTGTCAGAGGTTATGATGGGGGAATGGCAGGGTAAAACTTGGAATGAGATTGCTTTAACCTCACCAAATAATTTCCCAAACAATATGACAAAGTTTGAGCTTTCGATGACGGCTCCAATGGGGGAAACCTTCGAAGACTTGCAACGTAGAGCAAAGAGTTTTCTCTTAAAAATTTCTACTCCCACAATTATAATCGCACATGGTGTCATATTAAATATTCTTAGAGCAGAAATCTGTAATTTATCGTTTTCTGAGATGGCTCACCTTTCGCAGAAACAAGGAGAGGTTTTCTTAATAAAAAATGGTAAAGAGCTGAACTTAAATTTTTGAAAACTAAAATAGTTATTTATTATCACTTATATTGATAAAAACTCTTGCGCCTAATATATCTTTTGGTTTACGTAATGCTACACTTATAGGGTGATTAGCTCAGTTGGTAGAGCGCTTCGTTTACACCGAAGATGTCAGGAGTTCGAGTCTCTTATCACCCACCAAATTCTTCCCTTATAAATATACAATAATCAACCAGGAAATATCAAGCTGTGATAGCTAAACGTTTAGGCATCTCACTTATGTCTGTTTACAGATCAGTACAGTTATGAAGCTCCTAAAATTTAATGGGTTAACAAACAGGCTAGCAACAATTAATGAGGCACTAAGGGTTCAAAAGTTAGTTGAAAAAATCCTAAATTTAACATGGCCTTTTAGAATCAAGAAAATTTTAGTACCCATTGGCAATTAAAATTTTAGGAGTCGGTGAATGTTCAAAATACTGTTAAGCTATGTTTTTAGTTTTCTTATTTTAGTTAGTTTTGCGAGCGCTGAAGAGAGTGATGAACAGGCAGTAAAAAGTGAGTTGTTAAACAAGGCGTCGCGGTTTCTTGAAGAAAAATCCCTCACCTTTTTACCTTCAGGTTCGACCTCTGAGTTTGCTTTAAGTGGTACCGAAAATAGCAAACCAATTGGGCATTTTGTATTTGTTATGCCGATGAAAGAAACAAACAATGGTGTTTTCTTTAATCAAACCCAACTAAATAATTATTTTCTTCGTGGTGATGACAGGCAAGCTCTTAACTTAGGTTTTGGGTATCGACATCTCTCGGATGACAACAAGTATTTCCTAGGGGTAAATACGTTTTATGACGTTGATAGTGAGAAAAACCAAAGAGCGAGTCTTGGCCTTGAGTTCCATACTACGCCCTTTAGCGCAAATGCTAATGTGTATCAGAAACTATCGAGTCCTAAAACAGTAGGTACTTATACTGAAACAGTGGTAGGCGGACATGATATTAAAGTTAGTGGACAGATCCCCTGGCTGCCGTGGGCTAGCGTAAACTATACAAGCTATGAATGGGATAAAGTAAATAACTCAAAGTCTTCAAAGGGCGACAAAATTAGCGGTAAGTTTTATATAAATAATTTTGTTACAGTGGAAGTTGGAACTGATAATAATAATATAGATTTAAGTAACGATTTTGCATCAGTTATGTTTTCGTATCCTCCACATAATAAACCCTCATTGCTAAGTAAGCCTTTTACTCGGCAGGCATTTGAAGCAAGTGATGTACGTAGAGATTTACTCATGAAAGTTAAAAGAACAAATCGGCTAGTTGTAGAGTCGGCAAATGTAGGCGTAGTTATGGCGAGGCTAGATTAATGAATATATTTTATAAGACGCTCCTTTCAGTCAGTTTAATTTTAACTCTAGGAGCTTTTCAAGCTTTTGCTGCTACGGGAAACGGGGTCGCAACAAAATATGATGTAACCGTGACTAAAATGGAACTTTGCACCGGCCCACCCTCAAGTGAGACAGACGTCAGCTGTTCCGGAGCAGTCGTCCTTGGAGAAGGTAATAAAATATTTGATATAGCAAGCGTGGCCGTTGGTGCGGAAATAGGGAGTTATGTGGGTTCCTCTGGTTTACCAATTGGCACTACCTTCACGCACATGAAGGTTACTTTTTTACGTAAGGTGACTATTACAGGGGTGGTTTCCTCCATGTCTGATAGCCACACTTGTGACTGTAGAACAGAATCAACAAGCGTATCAAATTCAGCAAAAGGAAATTACAAATCTCTTCAGGCCGGAGTGTGTGATTCCGCCGATCCAGAGGCGCAGGTGATGTATATGCTTGACCTTGTATCGAGTGCGGATAATGTACAGTGTTTAAACGCAGCATGCACATCGACTACTGCAACTACTTACACAAGAACCGCCCTTGCAACCCTTGCAAGCGCCTATAGTACTCATATGTACGGAAAATCAATGGAAGAACCTCCGGTTGATCAACTAACAATGTCCGCCATATACATCTTAGAGGCCCCGTACACCGCTGGAGTTGTAGCCCCAAAGATAGAGGTCGCCTTTGGAACTAATGGCGCGCTGTATGCAGGAACGACAGGTGGTAGCACCTGCTATGTTGACGTTTTTTATCCTAAAGTAAGGATCACTATTACCGATTGATATCAGTAAATTGACTTTTGTTGTGAGTGTACACTCATATTAAAAACATGATATAGTTAAGAGAGTATGATGTTATAGCCCAAGATAGGCCTTTTTTATTCCATCATCCATTAGTAGGCTTTTTGCTGAGCCACTTGCCTTTATTGCTCCCAACTCTAAAACATATGCAGAGCTAGCAGCATTCAAAGCTTTAGCAGCGTTTTGCTCTACCATTAAGATAGTCACTCCTTCATTTTGTATTTGTTTTATCATATCAAAAATTTGCTCAACTACTATAGGGGCTATCCCAAGAGACGGTTCATCTAACATCAAAAGCTTTGGTTTCGCCATTAAACCACGCCCAATAGCGAGCATCTGCTGTTCGCCACCACTTAGTGTGCCTCCCAATTGAGTTAGCCTATCTGCAAGGATAGGAAACATAGAGAGTACTTTATCGAAATCTTTCTTAATCTGTGCATTGTCCTTGCGTTGAAATGAACCCATGATCAAGTTCTCTCGCACAGTTAACCGGCTTAAAATCATACGACCTTCTGGAACGTGTATTATACCCAGGCCAACTATTTCATCTGGCCGTAACCTAGTAATATCTAACCCATCCATAACAATTGAACCGTGACTAACTGGTAGTAACCCTGATATTGTTCGTAACAAAGTGGACTTTCCAGCCCCATTTGGGCCTATCACTGCTGTCAGATTTCCAGTATCTGTTTTTAGGCTTAAGCTTTTCAAAACTGGAATATTATCATATCCAGATGATAAGTTATGAATTTCAAGCAATAGTATGATCCTTACCTAGATAAGCGGTTATTACATCTTTATTATTCGTAATTTCTTTAGGACTACCTTCGGCAATTTTGTTTCCAAAATTTAAAACAGTAATGCGATCGCATACCTTCATAACCAGCTTCATATGATGCTCAACTAAAATTATTGCTAGTCCGGATTTTTTAAGCCCAACTATAGTTTCTGCCAACCAATCTAATTCTAAAGGGTTCATACCTGCTGCAGGTTCATCAAGTAGTAAAACTTTAGGTTTTAGTGCTAAGGCTCGAGCTATTTCAAGACGTTTTTTTTCACCATATGAAAGTGAGGCCGCACGTTTATGACTTACATGGCTCAAATCAAATTTTTCAAGAAGTACATCAGTCTCCGATGCAAAAATTCGTTCCTCATTTGTTAAAAAAGGAACAAATTTTGAAAATACTGACTTACAAAGAGTAGTTTGAGCTACTCTTATATTATCTCTTACAGTTTGGCGTGAAAATATCCTTAGATTTTGGAAAGTTCTTGCAGTACCTGATTTTGCAATGATGTCAGAAGCCTTATTAGTTAAATCTTTTCCATCTAGTTGCACCTTACCTGAATCTGCTTTTAATAAGCCAGTTATTAAATTTATTGTTGTTGTTTTTCCAGAACCATTTGGCCCAATTAGACCCATTATTTCACCACTATTTACAGAGATATCTAAGTTCTCTAATGCTTTTAGGCCGCCAAATGATTTACTTAAACGTTTTACTATAAACATCATTCGATACCTTGACCTGGTAGCTTCTTAGTCTTTGGGTTAGTTTTTTCGTCCCGAACACTACTTCGTTTTAGAGTTCTTTGTTCTATTCGGTAGATAATTTCATCCACAATCCCTCTTGGAAAAACAATTACTACTAAGATTACGACGACCCCATACAAAATCATACGATAATCTGCTGCAAACCTAAAAATTTCAGGTAACAGGGTCAAAACTACTGCGCCCACTATTGGCCCTGAAAAGGTATACATACCCCCAACTGCTACATAGAAAATTGAAACTAAGGCCATGTGAAAACTAAAATTCTCTGCAAGTACATACGAAGAATATGAAGCGTAAAGACCACCCCCAGCGCCAGCAATGGCGGCACCAAACATAAACATAGTTACTTTAATTTTAGTAACATTAATGCCAACCGCTGCTGCCGCAGTTTCATCTTCTCTCACAGCATTGATGGACATTCCTAATCTTGATGACGCTAATAATATAAACAATAAGACTACAACAAATAATACAAGATATATTTCTGGCCAAGCAGCAATTACTTTTACACCACGAAACCCTAAAGCCCCGGCTGGGCCGACCACCCGATCACCAAGTTCTATTTGATAATTCAAATTATTAAAGAATACCCTTACCACTTCTGCAAATGCAACAGTAGCTAAGGTCAGGTATATTCCCTTAATTTTTAGGCAGGGATAACCTAAAAGCAGTCCAATAAATCCACACAGGATCGCTGAAACAATAAGGGCTGAATACAAGGGCATCCCATGCATTGTCGTTAAGATAGCGGTTACGAACGCTCCAATAGACCAAAAGCCAACCTGCGCAAGTGAGAATTGGCCTACCATTAAAGTTGCAAATACACTTAAGGCTAGGAGAATATTAAGCCCAGAGATTTCAAAAAGTGCAGTGTAATAAGCCATGCTTTAATCTCTTTCCGTGGCGCTCGTAGCAAATATACCCTGTGGTTTTACTAACAAAACAGTAAATAAAATTATAAACAGAACAGCTTCCTTGGTTTGGGCAGATATTAATGCCGCGGTTACTGTTTCAATTACACCCACAAAAAGACCACAGATCATTGCGCCACGGACACTCCCTATACCCGCTAAAACTAAAACAACAAAACTTACCAAAAGTAAATTTGAGCCTAGGAATGGAGTTACTGTACCATATGCAACACTAATTAGGCACCCAGCTGCACCTGCTATCGCAGATGCCACTGCGAACACTATTATTTCAACACGATTACCATTTATCCCCATTAACCATGCGGCCGTTGGGTTTTCTTCAACACATCTAATTGCCAGCCCACTTTTAGTATGGTGTAGCCACCAGTGCAAAATACCCATTATTATTAAAGCCATTAAGAATATAACCAAGTACGCACCACGAATGTAAATTTCACCAAGAAAAAATACAAGATTCTCTAGTGGACTAGGGAATTCAGTTACTTCCATTGAATAGATTGAAACTGATTGAGTTAAATTTACAAACATCTCTTCCAGTATTAATGCCATTGCCGCACTAGTTACAAAGGGTGATAGCTCTGAGCCACCTTTAAGTGGGGCAAATGCGATCTGTCTTACTATCAAGCCGACGAGTGCGCCGATTACTGTTGCTGATAAAAAAGCTGCTATTAAGATAATATAGCTATCTTTTCCTCCAAACAATATTGAAATGGTGGCACCGCCAAACGCTGCCACCATTAATGTTGCTCCATGAGCGATATTAAACCTGTTTAAAACTCCAAAAATTAAGGTGAAACCTATCGCTACTAGCGAATAGGTTGCACCGAAAAGTAGACCACTAATTGCGTACTCTAAGACTAACAATTTAGGGTCCTTTTAAAGTTTAAAAAGATAATATTTAGTTTGCTTCCCATGCTTGAAACGCACCGTCCTTAATAGTTAAGATAACACCCGATTTTGGTGTATCATGGGCGTCGTTGAATTCTACTGAGTAACCACTAATACTATCAATTTTTACGGTTTCATAGGCATCTCTTAGCTTACCACGATCACTCGCTAGACTTTCTTTTGTATTCTCTATCCCAGAGCTTTGCAGGGCTTTAATTAAGAGCTGACCAGCTTCATAACCATTTACCGAGAAGAGATTTATGTCTTCATCCCAGCGAGCTTTGAAATTTTCACGGTATGCATTTATGCCAACACCCTTATCATCATAGGAGCTAATCATAACCATTCCTGCAGTTGCTTCGCCTCCAGAGTTAATAGTATCCGGTACAAGTTGAGAAATTCCACCAATGAAAACTGATGGCTGTAAACGTCTACGAAAGGCTTCCTTCATAAACCCAATCCCTCTCAAGTTATCTGTAGCTAAATAAACTATATCAGGGTCAACTGATTTTAATTCTTTTACCTGTCGTGAGAATTCAGCATCTTTAGATAAGCCTGTAGCTATCGCTTTAACTTCTACTCCGAGTTTTGCCAATTCTTTGGTCATGAGTTCAGCCATTACTGGGAAGTAGGGGTTATCTGTCAAATGATAGATGGCCGCTGTTTTCGCTCCAGTATGCTTGACCATGTTCTCAACCAAAAATGAAAGCGCATAGGACTCTGCAAATGAATTACGGAAACCCCACTTACTTATCTCTCCTAGGCCTGGAGCGCCAGCTGATGACGAATGAACGACTAAGCCATTACCCTTACTAGAAAGCTCGTTCAGATAGTTAAAAATTGCTTCTGAATTGGTTGAGGTTGTTGGACCTTTTACCATCAATACATGGTCATCTAAAACTAATTTCTTCAGACCTGCGATAGCTAATGCAGGGTCTAATCCTCCGTCAGAACCAAGCTTCCCACCTCCAACAACAACTATTTTAACTTTTTTGCCGTTAATTTCTATTCCACCTTTAGCATTTACTTCCTCAATCGCTAGAAGTGTACCTCGAGCCCCTGCTAAACCGTAGGGCGCAGCGCCACCAGTTATTGTTTCAAGCATACCAATTCGTATAGTGCCCTCATCTTGAAACGCCATTAAAACATTTGTTGTTAATAGAACGGCTCCAGCCGCTACTGTTAATCTGAGCAACTTAGACGTTACCCGATTAATATATATCATAAATGTAGAATTCATAAATATTTCCCCTTAATTTTTGATTAAATATATAAGAAATATACTTCTATTATTGAATGTTATCGTTGTCTATATAAAAGTATTTTTGTCCATGTGGGTTAAAAAAACTAATAATGTTTAGTTCTCTTCTCACCCACCATCATTCTGCTGCAAATTGTCTGTCATTCATTTGCTCAGCACCCGTGCGCCTGGAGCCTGATCTACTGGTGTCAATTCAATCATACTGACGTTTACATGAAGTGGGGCATTGAGCGCAAAACTGATGGCAGCGGCGATGTCCTCTGGGTCAAGATTTTTGATTTGATCGACAAATGAACTTCGGGCTTTTTCATCAGGAAAGGCATTCTGAAAAAAACTCGTCGAAGTCCGCCCTGGACAAATTTCCGTGTGTCTAATTTTTGTACCGTTAAGTTCTATTCTGAGAGCACGTGATAAAGAGTGAATTGCACCTTTTGTGGCAGAGTAAACTGGTAAGCCAAGAGCATATAGACTAGCAATTGAGCCCATCTCGACAACGTGCCCAGACTTTCGTTTAATCATTGATGGCAAGAGCGCTCGAATAACATGGACGGCCGCAGACACGTTCACTGTTAGCATGTCATCTACCTGCTCGTGAGTTGCTCCTAAAAATCCTGCTGAGAGATCGTGAGCGAGGCCAGCATTATTTATTAAGACGTCACATTGGTAACTACTTAAACGGTCATAGATTTGGTCTGTCTTACGTAAGTCTAGTACCATTACCTCACATCCGGTCTCATCTTTAAGATTTGACAGGGCATCTGCATCTTTGTCAATTGATAGAACACTTAGGCCTGCTTTGCTAAGCATACGGACGCTGGCTGCTCCAATACCGTTGGCTGCTCCGGTGACGAGGGCGGTATGATAATTATGAATAGTCATGTCGGTCCAATAATGTTCATGTCAGTCCAATAATGTAAAAGGAAGGTATGTAATAATTTCAGGGAATGCAAGAATTAGGGCAATTACTACAACGTCTGCAATTAGAAACCAAATAATCCCTTTGAAGATCTGAGTTAAGGTAGTTAAGTTTCCAACGACCCCTTTAATTACGAAAACATTGATACCAATTGGGGGAGTGATCATCCCCATCTCAAGTAGTTTTGCAAGAAAAACGCCAAAGAAGACGAGGTTAATATCGGCATCACCTAATATTGGTAGAAATACAGGTAAAGTAAGCAACATTGCACCAATTGGTTCAAGGAACATCCCCAGGATAAGGTAAACGACTGCTATTCCAATAAGGATCATAGTGGGTCCTGCATCGAGCCCGGCAATGAAAGAAGTAAATAAGTCTCCGGTTCCAGATAAAGATAGAAGCCTAGTCAAAAGGTTTGCACCGATCGCAATTATGAATAGTGTTCCAGTTGTTGTAAGAGTTTCAACCGTAGAGTCAAAAAGGACTTTTCGTGACATGGAACCGTTGTAAATAGCCACGATTATTGACGAAGTTGCCCCCACAGCACCAGCTTCAGTAGCACTAAAAATACCGGCAAACATTCCGCCAAGGATGACAATTACGATCACCCCGAGAGGCCAAGTTGGGCGTAAAGATTCAAACTTCTCCATCAGAGTATGTCTTTCGCTAACCGGTGGAGCAAGCGCTGGGTTTAGTTTAACCCGTATGATTATCATTGCCGAATAAACAAAAGCTGTCAGTAAACCTACCCCAATACCACCAAGAAACAATTGTCCAATATTTACTTTAGCAAAAATTCCAAACAAGATTAAGACAATGCTAGGAGGGATCAACGCCCCTAATGTTCCGGCAGCAGCTATAACTCCAGTAGCTAGGCTTGGGGCATAATTAAAGCGGATCATTTCTGGGATAGCTATCCGTCCCATGGCTGCGGCGCATGCGATACTGGAACCAGTGACTGCGGCAAACCCTGCACATGCAAACACTGACGCAATCGCTACACCCCCAGGCAATCTATCTAACCAGATCCTGCTTGCATTAAATACCCCTTTGGTTAATCCGGCATGGTAACAAACATAACCCATCATTAGAAACATTGGCACTGCTGACAACGTCCATGAAGCCGCAAAATTATAAGTCACTGCCTCAAGCATACCCATTGCTGGATTTATTCCAATTAAGATCCATATTCCACAAAAAGAGACTAAGCCAAGCGCTATGGCGATAGGAACTCTAAGCAGTAGTAGCGCAACGAGAGCGGCAATGCTCAAAAGACCAATGGTTTCAAAAGCCATTTAGTTATCCCTAACTTTAGTCATCAGATATTGAAGGCAAGGTCATATCTTCACACCCCTTTAGTGTTACAGCTAGTCTATAAAAGTTTATTGCTGACCAAAGGCCAAAACCTATTGGCAACATAAAGTAACCTGGCCACGAGGGAACTCGAAAGTTCAACTCAAGCACGTATGAGTTGAATTGATACTTTTCGATTGCATCCAGCAGAAAGCCATATGCAGCACCGCCAGCTGCAATACCAACTATTAACCGAACCAAAGCAAGATTCCAGTTTTGTAAAACTATTGGTAATCTATCATAAACCAAGTCAACCGCGATATGTTGTTCCAGTTTACCAGCTAGGGCAACTGGTAGAAAAGATACTATTGCCATGTAATAATTTCCCACAACGGCCCCGGTTACCGGAATTGATAAAAGGAATAAATTCCTCAAGATAACATCCGCGGTGATATGAACTATCATTAAAACGATAGCGACAACCCCAACAAATGTTGAGGCTGCCGTTAATTTTGACAGTAGGTTACCTAGAAAATTCACAGATATTACTCCTACCGTTATTTTACTTTTCTAAAGCTTTATTTACTCTAGTGTAGAAAGGTCAATCTTGTCAAAAAGCTGATCACGATACAATTTTGCTACTGCATCCACGTTGGTTTCGTCAATTCCTGCGACTAATCCACGCCATTTTTCAATGAGTGCTACAACTTGTTCTCCCATTTCACCGCCGTTAGCAATATTTTTATCAGTCTTAGCAGCTTCAATCGTTTCTATAACGTTGTTTGCCTTAAAGCTTTCAATAACTGCGTGAATCGAAGCTGGTGTTTTGACATGCTCAACTTTAAGACCCTTAGCGTTAGCTATGAGTTTTTTGTTGTTCTCAATGTACATCACGGTAGCGTATGCTAGTGAGTCACCTGCCGAAGTGAAAAACGCTCTCTTATGGTCTTCAGAGAGTGACTTCCAAAAGTCGAGATTTGTATTAAACATTGCATTACCACCATAAATACCAATTGGTGTGTCATAAACATAGCCAATGCTGTCACCTAACGAATATGTATTGATAATATCCCAAAGATGTATATTTGCTTCGAGAATTCCTGTGGATAGAGCATTATAAACTTCACCAACCGGAACTGATACCGCGGCTGCATCAAATTGCCCAACAAGTTTGTTAAAGGCGCTGAAACCACGGATCCGCATTCCTTTTAGATCACTCAAATCGTTGACGCGGTCATTAGTCATAAATACATAAGGCCCTACGACTGCGAAGCCGTTGAAAACTTGATTTTTACGGCGAAACTCTTCCACGCAAGGAGCACAATTAAAAATGAATTCAGATAACGCTCCAGCAACTGCGACCGGTTCAACGATTGTTGCCGCTATATTTGTTACATAATTGGTTAACGGAAATTCACCAGGTACATATGCGGGTGGCCAGTACCCAACTTCTACGATCCCTGTGGCTACACCTTGCGCCATTTCTACGTAATTAAGGAGAGTGCCCTCGTAGGTTCGTCCAGTGTATGCTCCACCAGTTCTTTCTTCAATATTTTTAGCATATAGTCTTTGCGCTTTTTGTAATGCCCCGTCTCCAGAGGCTCCCATAGCTATTCTAACTTCTTTTGCTCCGGCACCAATAGGTGCAAATGCTAGTGTTAAACCTAGGGCCGCTGTAATAGCGGCTGTCCCAAAAAATTTCTTCAATTTAAAATCCCCCTTTATTATTTGATAAAATATATAATAAATATACTTCTATTGTCGAATACACTTATTGTCTATATAAAAATATTTTTGTCCATGTGAATGAATTGAAAAAAAAAGGTATTGTGATAACTTAGGTTTGTCTAAAGAAGCTTCTTAGGAGGGGATAATTTTAATCTTAATCTGCTAATTATAAACTAAATCAGTGTATTCAATTAACAAATCTGGATAATACTTAAGTAATAGGAAGATATAATGAATCAAAGACAATTTTCTTTATCAGGCCGTGTTGGTTTAGTGACTGGCAGCACTGGAGGCATTGGGCGTGCTATCGCAGAAGGGCTAACACTTGCAGGAGCTCGAATTGCAATCAACGGGCGAAATGAAGATAAGGTCAATCTGGTAGTGAAATCGCTTGAGGGGGCTATGAGTGCCCCTTTTGATGTTGATGATCATTCCGCTGCCGAAGATGCAATTGATAAGATTATATTTGAAACTGGGAGGTTTGATATATTAGTTTGTAGTGTAGGAACACGAGATCGAAGGTCTATTGCAGAGATTGACGCGTCTGCATTCCAGGATTTGCTTTTTACTAATACTGTGTCAGCCTACCAATTAGCGCGAGCAGCATCAAGAAAAATGCCAGATCCTAAGGTAGGGCGGTTAATCTTTATTTCTTCAATTGCTTCTTTTAGGCCGTTTAGAGGTGATCCCGCTTATTCTGCATCTAAAGCTGCCTTAGAGAGTATTGTTAGATCGTTTTGCTATGAATTTGGTCCTCTTGGAATTACCGCAAATGCAATTGCGCCGGGATTTGTGGCTACTGAGTTTAATGCTGACCTTGTTGAGGACCCAAATATTCAAGAATTTGTTAGAACCCGAATCCCAGCACAAAGGTGGGCGCGTCCTGAGGAAGTTGCAAATGCGGCAGTATTTTTAGCCTCGGACGGCGCTAGCTACATTAACGGACATGTACTTACAGTTGATGCCGGTTTATCGACAAACCTCTAATGGAGTTGGAAAGAATATAAGTAAGATACTTTTGTCTTTAGAAAATAAAAATTTGTACTAAGGTTAAATTGCTATGAACAAAACAGTTTACGAACAATTTGCTATGGCAGCACACACATCACCGGACTTGCCTTTTCTTTGCTACCCACCGTCGACAGATCGTGGGTACCTATCTGAGGGGGCTGAATTTTCTTATGGACAATCTCTTAACACGGTAGATGCACTTGCAGTCAAATATCAGGAGGCTGGCTTTCTGGCAGGTCACCGAGTTGCTCTGCTTTTGGGGAACCTTCCTGACCACTTCTGGCATTTGCTTGCTTTAAACAGTATCGGGGCCAGTGTAGTTCCCTTGAATCCAGCCTACCTGGACCATGAACTTGAGTATGCTATTCAGTTTGCTAACTGTGGGTTAGTCGTTACCACAAAAAATAGAGTGAAAAATCTAACCCGTATTTGTCTTGGTATATCTCCAAGGATGTCTATCTTTGATGTAAACTTAAATCAAAATACTATTCCAAAACCTGCTTTCGAACCGGAGGTAGTTCCCAGTGCTGAGAGTGATCGAGAAGCATTGATAATTTATACTTCTGGTACAACGGGCCGCCCCAAAGGTTGCATCATTTCTAATACTTCTTGCCTTGCTGCTGGCGAAAGCTACGGAGAGGCCGGGGGATTAATTAATTTTGAGGTTGGAAAAGATCGTCTTTATATTCCACTACCAGCGTTTCATATGAATGTGTCGGTTTATACCTTAAATACTATTACCAGACTACGGAACTGTATTGTCCTTCAAGATAGGTTTCGAGCTTCAACATGGTGGACTGATATATTTAATACTCGCGCGACGTGTTTACATTATATGGGTATTATCCCACCACTTTTGGTTAAATCTGGTTGGTCAGAACATGAAAACCAACACAAGATCAAATTCGGTCAGGGTGCAGGTGTTGACCCGATCATACGCGAAGAGTTCGAGGCTCGTTTTGGGTTTCCCCTTATTGAAGCTTGGGGTATGACCGAAACTTCTCGCGCTATTCAAAATTGTCGGTTGCCACGTGACCCTGCTGGCCGAGCCTTTGGCTTCCCTCGCTCACCTCTCGAAGTTTTGGTAGTTGACGAAAATGATCAACCTGTACCCACTAGCGCTCCGGGAGAGCTTCTTGTGCGATGCACGGGAGATGATCCGAGGCATGGGTTTTTCTCTGGATATCTGAAGCAACCTAAAGAAACTGAAAAGGCTTGGAGAAATGGGTGGTTTCATACCGGTGATGTTGTGGTGCAAAGAGAGGATGGGATGCTATCATTCGTAGATCGTAAAAAGAATATTATCCGTAGAAGTGGTGAAAATATTGCTGCCGCTGAAGTCGAAGAGGCCTTGATAGAGAATCCCAAGGTAAAAAGCGTTGCTGTACTTCCTATTAAAGATGATTTTCATGATGAAGAAATTCATGCTTGTATAGTCCTTATGCCAGACAACGACGCAACAGAAGTAGTAGCGAGGTTGATTTTTGACCTTGGACGGAGCAAACTAACCACGTATAAATTGCCGGGTTGGATCAGTTTTGTGAAAAAAATTCCGGTAACAGGTACGCAGAAAATTCGTAAGGATGCAATTTTTCCAAAGGACTTTGACCTACGGCAAGACCCTCACTCATTTGATATGCGGATTTTTAAAAGAAAGAAGGTTGGTTAAAATGAGTCATAACAGTTTTATAGTGGGAGCTTATGAACATCCTACACGCCTTGCGACAAATAAATCAGTGGCTCAGCTTCATGCAGAAGTTGCAATCGGAGCACTGGAAGATGCGGGGTTAACTAAAGATGATATTGACGGTTTTTTCTGTGCCGGTGATGCGCCTGGTATTGGCCCTCTGTCAATTCTTGAATATTTGGGCCTAGATGTAAGCTATGCAGACTCAACAGATATCGGTGGATCTTCGCCTATAGCGCAAGTGGGTCATGCGATGAGGGCAATACGAGATGGAAAATGTAATGTGGCACTTATCACGTCAGCTGGTCGACCACGCTCAGAAGTCGCCGCTCCTGGGGACTTAACTGAACTGCCTGAGTACCCCGAATCCGGATTTGAGGTGCCCTACAGGGCGGCTCTTGCTCCTTCTTACGCAATGTGCGCACAACGTCACATGTATGAGTTTGGCACGACTAGTGAGCAACTGGCCTGGATAAAAGTTGCATGCTCGCATCACGCACAACATAATCCATACGCGCTCTTACCAAACCCTGTGACAGTTGAGGAAGTGCTTGCTTCACCATTGATCTCTGCACCTCTTCACAGGCTTGACTGCTGTGTTGTAACTGATGGTGGTGGGGCAGTGATCGTTGCACGTCAAGAAGTTGCCAAATCCCTTAATCGACCTGTAATACGAGTTCGCGGCGTTGGGGAGGCTGTGGGGTATACACGTGGGTCTGATATTAACCTTACCACCTCAGCTGTTACAAAATCCGCAAAAAGCGCCTTTTTTGAAGCCAAAGTCACTCCAAAGGATATAAAGTATCTATCCACCTATGACAGCTTTACCATAACGGTTCTGCTTGCGATTGAGGATTTGGGATTTTGCGAAAAAGGTCAAGGAGGTCGGTTTGTAGCGGACGGGAACCTGATATCAGGGATAGGACGTCTACCGGTAAACACAGATGGTGGTGGGCTTTGCAGTAATCACCCAGCTCATAGAGGTGGTATTACCAAAATAATAGAAACTGTACGTCAATTGCGTGGGGAAGCACATCCAGCAGTGCAAGTGCCATCGTGTGATCTTGCAATTGCAAACGGGCTTGGGGGTATGCTCGATCGGCGTCACGGGGCTGCAACGGCAATACTTGAAAGGATATCTTAATGCAGATCTATGATGTAAGTCTACGTGCGCCTGTCAGAACCCCGGAAACTAATATGTTCTGGGATTCAGCTAATGAAGGGAACTTACTTTATGGTAAATGCCGTGATTGCTGTAAGCCGCATTACTATCCTCGTAGAGTTTGTCCATTTTGCTTTTCTATGAAGGTCGATTTTGTAAAGGCTTCGGGTTATGGCACAGTTTATGCCTTCAGTCTATTTAGAAGAGGAAGGCCTCCTTACATCTCTGCTTGGATTATGCTTGAGGAGGGGGTTGCAGTCCTTAGCAACATTACTGATTGTGAGAGTGACAAACTTAAAATAGGAGCACCTGTCCAGGTTGTTTTCCGTCCAGCTGAGAATGGGCAAAAAATACCAGTGTTCACACCAAGTCTACTTTAAAATGGTTTAGAAAGTGAACAAAACAATGGAAATAGATCGATCATTGATAAGAGTTAAGATTTCGATGACTTCCTTGCTAATATGTGATAAAATTATGTTGATAAAAAATAGAATTAGAATTGGATTACTTAATAATGGTAAATGCTGAAGCTGAGAAAGTGGCTGACACAAAAGGCGAAAAGGACTCTCCTGTGAAGCGAGTGCCAGCGGTACGTCGTGCGATGGCAATTTTGTGGGAGCTGGCAGATTCGGCATCGTCTATGAACCTGTCTCAAATATCTCGTGCTGTTGGTGTAATCCCTAGTACGAGTATGCATATTTTACGTGAATTAGTCTTAGCAAGACTTGTGTCATATGATACTGTGTCAAAGACTTATGAACTTGGTATGGGGATTCAAGACCTTGCGCAGAGCTCTGCCAAGTTGAAAAGTTTTGCTACAATTGTAAAGCCACGCCTTCAATTGATCGCCAATCAGTTTAATATTACAGCAACTGCTACATCAAAAGTGGATGACAAGCATTTAGCCCTTACAGCATATGCGAACCCACCAAATTCAATTTCTATACGAGTAACACTTGGTGGTCGTGTCCCAGTGACTTCGGGAGCTTCAGGGCGAGTTTTTGCTGCATTTGGGGGAATGTCAGAAAAGCAGATTAGGCAAAATTTTCAGAGAGTTAAATGGGTGCGTCCTATCGAGTATCAGGTTTGGAGATTACAGGTCGATCAAGTAATCGCAAACGGGTACGCTGAAGATAGAGAAGGCTTTGTGCAAGGTGTTTCTACTCTATCGGTTCCTGTGTATAATCGCGATCGTAGTGTTTCACATACTATTGGTGTTTTTGCAATAAATTCGCAATTAGAAACTACAAATCATAAAAAGATCCTCGAAGCTCTTTGGGAAGTTGCGGATTACATAAATCAGAACCTGCGTACCTAACAGTGATATTTTGATAAGCTCAAGCCCAAGGCTAAAGCTTTAAATTCTGTATTTAATTGTAGGTTTTTGCTTTACCCTCTCAAAGTAAATGGTAATAGATTATTTTTCTGTAGAAAATTAATTTTGTTTAATGACAAGATATTTACATTTAAGTCTTACTATCTTACACTAAAAATTGTCTTAATAGGAAGTTAAGGTTTACGATAAAAAAAGCCCTAGTGGAATCTCTCTTTGTTTACTGTTTTGGTTAATCTGCTTGGTTAAAATTAGAAATTACTCACACGGTTAAGGGACAGAGAATGAACAAGTATCTTTGCAGTTCTTTTAAAATGCTACAATAATGAATGCGGCGTTACCACTTTCGGGAATACGAGTTATTGAGCTTTGTTGGGTTTGGTCGGGGCCATTACTTGGCCAGTTTTTGGCAGATCTAGGTGCTGAAGTAATTAAGGTCGAGTGGTTTAAACGGTATGATCTTTATCGGACGCGTGGGGTCGAACGAATGGTGGGGAAATACCCTGAATTTATTAGGCGTGAGATGTCGCATTCCTTCCATGGATTAAATCGGAATAAGATTGGCCTAGCGTTAGATTTAAAGGATGGTGAGCACACTGAAGCATTGCTCAACCTCGCCTCACAGTCAGATCTTGTAATTGAGAATTTCACATCTGGAACATTGGATCGCTTAGGATTGAGCTATGAAGCTATGATGGAGGTAAACCCATCTTTAGTTCTCTTATCTTTGTCTGGATTTGGGAGCAGTTCACGACTTGGTAAAATGCGAGCGTATGGTTTAGTTCTTTCTGCTTTATCGGGTTTTGAAACTGGTATCGAGGACCCTATAACTGATGAATTTGTTGGGTCACCAACATTCGTAGCATCTGACCCAAACGCGGCGACGTATGGACTTTTTGCAGCTATCACTTCGTTGCTTGAAGCTAGATCGTCTGGCAAGGGTGCGCATGTTGAATTTTCTCAACTTGAAGGTATGGCGCATGTCTCTGCTAACCAAGATAAAGGACTTAAAGAGATTGCTGCTACACTAGGTCTTGAAACGTCGTTTATGAATTCAAGTTCTTCGATACTGCAATGCTATGATGATGACTATATTTGCGTAGCTTGGCCAACTGATATCACGGACACTGATAAAAAAAGTTTTTCTAAAAAAATCTGTACTCTTACATTAAAGGAGGCACAAAAATTTTTAAAAAATGTTAATTTACAATATGTTAAAGTTATTGAGAAGCCAACTGAAGTAGGGGCAGGCTCTGTAAATAAAGGCACACTCATACCTACGATACACCCGGTTACTGGCCCTGAAGAGATTGTTGCTGCTCCGTGGTGGATTGATGGTAACCGTGCTCCTCTTAGAAAATCAGCACCCGTATTAGGTGAAGGAAACGATTATGTCCTTGGGTTTCTTTTAAATTGGACAGTAGAAGATCGTGCACGTATTATGGCATTTGATCAGGAAAAGAGACATGACAAAAAAACCTGATTTACAAACAAATTCTGAACGTTCTATTAGGCCAGTCTCTGCCCACTTTGCAGTTGTAAACACTAATAGATCAGTTCTTTACTGTGCAAGCTGGTTATCTAAGGCGGGTGCGTCTCTTGTGGGTGCTTCTTCTATCAAGGAAGCAATCGCTTTAAAGAAAAAACCTTTAGCTATATTAGTTGCTGGTGATTCAACTGAAGATTGTCAAATTGAAGGCCTAGATATACCAGTAATATTTTTTTGGGATTTTGAAGTGGGGCAGGCGGGCATTGGCGCTTTCGCCAGTGCCGTATCGGGTGTCTCGTCAGTAATAGGAAAGTCCGAGAGTGCTCCAGGCATACTACCTCTGCACGTGCCTGAACAATGGACTGGGATCTTTGGGGCCAGTCTCGCCCTTGGCCTTCTGTTTGACCAGCCTAGTGGTAAAATTGAAAGACCGGCTCGAATAGATGTATCGGCCGCGGACATTCTTCGGGCTTTTGCGGAACAAAACTCTGGAAACCATGCGGGTGTCCCGTATGGTTGGCGACGCAATGGACTTACAGCTGTGGAGCATGGTGGTGTTTTTCCGCAAGGTTTTTTTCGATGTAAGGACGGTTATGTTGCGGTTCAAGCACGGTCACGTCAGGACTGGTCGGCAATACTTTCTGCATTTGGTAACCCTGTGTGGTCGAAAGATAAAAGTATGCAAAATCCATTTAAGTTGTCTGAGGACGATAGCAAAATTTTACCATATTTTCAGATAGAATTAGATAAAAGAACCATGAATGAGTTGTTGGAACTCGCGTTGGCGAATGGAGCGCCGATGGCGCCTGTTCTTTCAACGTTAGAAGCTATTTCATCTGACGTATTTAGGAAAGGCTTTGTCGAAGCTAATGGAACAGTAAATTTACCGTTCATTATCAAAAGGTATTTAAAATGACTTGGGGAACTATCACTGATGAGGGAATTGCTGAAGCAGAAACACTTGTGGATGTTCCGCTTCGACGCGATAGGATGCGATGGATCGAAACAACTACCCGAGACGCCATTCGCCATTTTTCTTGGGGTATTGGGGACAGTAACCCACTCTGGCTAGACTCGGAATATGCGGCCAAGTCACCCTATGGAGGGATCGTTGCTCCTCCGTGTATTCTTTATGCTCTTGATGGGACTGTTGTCGCTCCTAAACTAGCTGGGGTTCAGTGGCTTTATGCGGGTACAACTTTCACTTGGTTTGAGCCAATCCTTCTAAACGATACATTTAAAGTTGAGGCACGCTTAAAAAAGCAAGAGCTCAAGAGTGGCCGCAGATTTCCAAAATGGGTTCTTCAAACTGGTGAAATTAAATATATTAATCAGCATCATAGAGTAGCAGGGATTGCTATTGGTCGATGTGCGAGGACACCTCGTGGCGAAGCTCTTGCTAAGGAAAAAAACAACAAATTATTAAAAGCTGTAGAGTCATACAATTACTCTTCAGAAGAAATTGCAGATATTGAGAGACAGGTTTTGGCCGAAAGCCGTCAAGGTAGTGAGCCTTTATATTATGACAATGTAAAAGTTAGTGACAAAGTACAACAAGTTGTTCGGGGTCCACTTGGCGTAATTGACATAATGGCTTGGTACTCTGGTCAGCAAGGCGCAACTCATTATGGTGGCGTGCATGGTGACGCTATCAGGTACAGGAGCCGTCATGCAGATTATCATCTAAACAAAAAGACTGGTGCGAAAGAATCTGCTGGACGAGGGCACCTTGAGACCTCCACTGGCCGAGACGTAGGAATGGGTGGCGCCTACGATGTGGGACCTCAGCGGATTGCATGGTGTCAGCACATGTTAACAAATTGGATTGGTGATCACGGCTTTCTCCACACACTTGACGTTAGTGTGAGAAAGCCTAATCTCGTTGGTGACACAATTTGGTGGACAGGTGAAGTAATTAGTAAGGATATTCAAGAAGGATACGGAGTCGTAAAATTCAAAGTTCGCGCTGTTAATCAAAAAGATGAACTTTCGGCTGACGGCACAGCTTCCGCTGTACTGCCCATACTTAACAAGGGTCCAATTAGATTTCCACTGCCCCATGCGTTGGTATAAATTCGGTCCTTATGTGGAAATTGAAGGCGTGCTGATGTGATCCTAAGTTTACCAATCGATTATAGTAAAAGTCTGCGTATAGTATCCGCAATAAATTTCGATCTAGGCGAAGGCCCGATTTGGAGTAAGTCTGCCAATAAACTTATATTCGTTGATTGCAATCGAGGTCATTTAAATCAACTGGAACCAATTTCTGGGGCTCTTACAAGACTTGAGATTAGTCAAACAGTTGGCGTTGCGTTGCCATGTAAAAGTGGTGGGTTTGTAGTCACGTCTGGAGAAGGGTTACTTTTTTGTGATGCAAAAGGTGAAACTTCATTACTTGTACCTGTTGAAACAAATCTTACGGCTAATAGAATGAATGACGGGAAGTGCGACTCACGTGGTCGATTATGGAGTGGCACATTTTCAACAAATTTTGAACACGGCGCAGGGTGTCTCTATCGGATAGACCCAGATCTTTCACTGACTAAAGTAGTTAGCGGTGTTCGGGTTTCAAATGGAATCGCCTGGAATCAAGATGAAACTCTAATGTATTTTAATGATACACTTTCCAGTGGGGTTGACGTTTTTGATTATGATATAAATAACGGAACCCTTTCAAACCGGCGGAGGTTTGTTGACATCAACCGTGAGGAGGGACTGCCAGATGGATTGACGGTTGACGCAGAAGGATGTGTATGGGTGGCTTTATTTTATGGCGGAGAGATTAGGCGCTATAATCCGGAAGGAAGGTTGGTAGGTTTAGTCAAGTTGCCAGTTGCACGGGTGACTAGTTGCAATTTTGGTGGAGAAAGTCTCAACGATCTTTACATTACAACGGCTGACTTTAAATTGCATGATGATGGTCGTCCACATGAACCAGAGGCTGGTTACGTCTTTAAGTGTAATCCTGGAATTTTGGGTTTGCCGTCATACTCGTTTGGGTATTAAAAAGAATTGTACTTTTCTCAATTACAGCTATCTTAATTTGTAACGTTTTGATCTTTTATGGTCACTGTGCTTTACGCATAATAAAACTAGGGTATCCATTTGATACTTCTTCAGTTAAAAATTTTCTAAACCGTATTTGACCACCTGCATATATAAGGCACTTGTGCCGATAGTTACGGTCTACGTTCGAGTTGTAGCCAGTAAACCAGGATTGTTCTTTACCGAATAGAATGCGCTCAGACATTTCTCGAACTTGAACGCCCCAGAAACTTTCAGCTTCTAAACGTGCATTAAAATAATGGATTTCGTTATCAAAAAGATGTTCAAGCATCTGTGAGCACCAATTGACCGCTTCCTCAATGCCTCTTGGAAAATTTGTTGCAACTGAACCACTTTGTGGTCCCGCAAGTGTTAGCATATTAGGAAAACCACTAACTGACAGTCCAAAGTTTGTTTGAGGTCCATCGGTCCACTTATCACGGAGAGTTTGTCCGTTTTCACCAACGATATTTATTTTATCAAAGGCACCGGTAACTGCATCAAAACCAGTCGCATAGATTATAATATCAAACGGAAGGTGTGTGTCTTTTGTTTGAATGCCCGTCTCTGTTATATGTTCAATTGGGTTCTCCCCAATATCAATCAATTGCACATTCTCTTGATTGAAAACCTCATAATAGTTTGTTTCCATCGGGACGCGTCGAGTACCAAACCCGTGGTCTTTTGGTATCAGTTTCTCTGCAAGGAGTGGATCATCGACACGTTGTCGAATCTTTTGGGCTACAAATTTTGTGAATTCTGTATTTGCTTCTGAATTCACTAACATATCTCTAAAATTTCCAAGCCAAACACCAAATCCAGGTGAGGCATAAAGCTTTTCCCAGAAGGCTTCACGTTCTTTAGGAGCGACATCAAAAGTTTTTCGCGGATCGACATCGTGATAAAACCCACTTGGTGTCTGACTACATAAGGAAAATATTTCCTTGTATTGATCTTTTATTTTGACCATTTCTTCAGGAGTTATACGTGAGTTATGTAGTGGAGCACACCAGTTTGGACGTCTTTGGAAAATGGTAAGCGACCCTACTTTATCAGCAATTTCTGAAATCAATTGAACTCCCGTTGCACCTGTCCCGATGACCGCAACCCTTTTCCCAGAAAAATCTATAGGTTCACGTGGAGCATTGAATGTATGAAAAGACAGTGATTTAAAGTTTTCAACACCATCGTAACGAGGCAGTGTAGGAGTTGAGAGCAAACCTATAGCTGTCAGTAAAAATCTTGTAGTAAAACTTTCACCTGTGTTAGTTGTCAGTTTCCACCCAGAAATATCAGGATCCCAAATGGCGGCTTCAAGGCGACGCTCAAACATCATGTTGGGTCTTAGATTAAATTTATTAACGACGAATTGTAGATATTTTTCAGTTTCCTCACGTGGCGAAAAATGCTCAGTCCAGTCCCACTCTTTTAATAGATCCTCTGAAAAAGAGTATCCGTACGTTTCACTTTCAGAATCAAACCGACATCCAGGATATCTATTCCAATACCAAGTTCCACCAACATCTGATCCTTGCTCAATTACAAGAAAACGCTTACCCATTTGCTGTAGTTTGTAGGCTTGATAAATACCACAGACACCAGCACCTATAACAATGGTGTCATAATCTAGACTTTTCATAAAAATCACCTGTTTTGGTCGGCATAGCCAAAGAAAAAATTTTAAGCAAGTATATTGAATTAGTTACACCAAGCTCGTCTCAAATGTAGTTTAACAGGCAAATAAGTTGTCGCAAGGCAAAAGCAGTTGACGTAGGACAAAAAAACCATATTTTTCGAATGACTACTTAAATTTAATTCCCTATAGTATGCCAAGGATTATAATTAAAACATTAATATTTTGGCCTGATGTCCAAAAATATGAACTCATCATTGAAATTGTAATTGTGATGGGGAAAGGAGAGATAATTATGCTTAATGTTAGTGCAGCCTTACGGCGTGCAATGGAGTGCAACCAAAACCGTACTGCAATAGTTTCTGGGGACATTAAACTTACATTTGAGGAAGCGTGGAAGCGCGGTTGCCAATTAGCAAACGCACTGCTCGGTATGGGGCTTAAACCGGGAGACAAGATAGCTGTTCTTGAAGATAATTGCCTTGAAGCGTCAGATTTTTTTCTTGCTACAGCGATTGGTAATTTTGTGCGCGTCCCGCTATATCGCCGCAATTCTGCAGTAGCCCATGCTCATATGATCGGTCATACCGATTGTCGCGCAGTTGTCGTATCAGAGGAGTATGCTCACGAGGTTATCTCTTTTCAAGAGGAGTTGGACTGTCTAAAGCATGTAATCGTTCGTAAGAATGACTACGAAGAATGGCTTTCAAAACATTCTGACAAAGAACCTAATTTAGAAATAAATATCAACGAACCACATCTTATTCGTCACTCAGGCGGGACAACAGGTCGCTCTAAAGGTATGCAGTTTTCACACAAGCAGTGGATGCGGACCTGTCGTGATTGGTCATTTTTTCTTCCAAGGATGGAAGCTGGTGATTACGGTATACATGTAGGACCAATTTCACATGGATCTGGGTACCTTTTCATGCCTATATGGCTTGCTGGGGGCTGTAACGTTCTTGTGAAAAAATTTGAACCAGAAACCTTTGCGAACTTACTTGAGGCTCATGGTGGGTTTACCTTTGCAGTACCTACAATGCTCAGTGATATGGTTGCCAGTAATACTGAAAAGAAAGATTTTTCTAAGTTACGTGGTATCATGGTTTCAGGTGCGCCAATCCAACCTGGGACGGCTCTCCAGGCGCGTGATTTTTTTGGAGATGTCTTGTACCAACTTTATGGCCAAACTGAGTCTGTTCCAGTCGCTGGCATGGGACCAAAAGAGTGGTTCAGTGATGTGCCAGGGTCAGAGCCACTTTTGGCTGTAGGAAAAATAATGCCCTATTCAGCAATAGAAATTAGAGACGAAAATAATAAACCATTACCGGCAGGAGAAATTGGAGAGATTGCTCTAAAATGTGAAGGCCAAATCACTGAAATTCTTAATGAACCTGAACTAACACGTGAGCGCCTAGTGGATGGATGGGTTTTGTCTGGTGACGTTGGGAAAATCGATAAGAATGGATATGTTTACCTAACGGACCGTAAAGATGATATGATAATCTCAGGTGGATTTAATATATGGCCTGCTGAACTGGAAAACGTGATATCAACTCTTCAGGGAGTTCGTGAAGTAGCTGTTGTCGCGGCTCCGCATCCACGTTGGGGAGAAGTTCCAGTAGCAGTTGTGGTAATTACTCCGGGTGATAATAGTCCTTCAGAAGAGGAGGTAATTGATATCTGCAAAGTTCAACTAGGATCCTACAAGAGACCAGGCCGCGTAGTACTACAGGAAAATCCATTGCCTAGGACACCAGTAGGGAAAATTCAAAGAAAAGCCGTACGAGAGATTTTCTGGGAAAAGGATTCAGGTAGGAATATTAGTGGCGCCTGAAAATGTGTTTCACGCTATGGGATCAATCTTGGAAAAACCCTTGTCCCATTATAGCATTCCTGACCTGTTCGACGTATCAATTCCCACGTGTGATTGTAATAACCTGTGCC
>ENA-OSJC01001027-OSJC01001027.1-marine-metagenome-genome-assembly--contig:-NODE-1027-length-24401-cov-5.618525_pt1 | contig 24401 bp, 20 predicted proteins | sample MGYA00237885_ERZ534234 | MGnify/ENA primary metagenome ERZ534234 (study PRJEB26413, sample SAMN06343907) | marine metagenome | isolation source: coastal waters | place: Atlantic Ocean: West Antarctic... | reverse complement strand
ACTGCCGCCTGGATAGTCGCCTTACCTTCAAAAGTGCCTGAGAAAGGACTATTGCCAACAGCCCTTATAACAACATTATCTGCGAGAGTAGCGACAAAACGGTCTCCATCGCGGTGCGTAAACCCCATATACCACTCAGACACCAAGGATTTTTGTAACTCGATATTCATGTAAAGTACCCCTATCTTTCTAATAGAATGCAGTCTGTGGACAGGCACTGCTGAATAATGGGAGCGCCGATCAAACCCGCACCCGCCGCCACTGCTCAAATTCCGTCTCCGCCACAGTTGAACCTGTGAACGCAATGCCAGCATTATTAATCGCCTAATCGATAACGCCAAGCTCGTTAAAGACAGCTGCTGATAATAAAAATAAAAGAGTATACTGTTATATGCGACGAATCAAGTGCCGTTGATTATTATTATTATCGGATTTATCAGTATACTATTTTAAGTTATGACCAGCTGATCACTGGAATACTCCGCCTTGCCAGCCTACTTTTAAGCTGCAGAAACAGGCTTTAACTGCTGCAAAATAGTTAGGCAGTCATCCTGACTCATATACCGGGGAACCGCATACACTGTGTGAGCTTCTTTCAGCGCAACGGATGCAATAGCAGGCATATCCTCATGCCGCAGCGCGTCCATCGTTCGCGGTATACCAATACTATCGTTTAAGTCCTGTACTGCAGCAACAAAACGCTCACCAAGGATCAGGCTAGCTTCTCCAGGCTCGCCAAGCCCGGCCGCTATCGCCATTTCAGCAAACCGCTCCGGCACTGCGGACATGGAATATCTTAATATATGCGGTAACACAATACCGTTTGCCAAACCATGAGGGACTCCATAGGCACCACCCAGAGCATGACTGATTGCATGTACATACCCGACCAACACCCTGGTGAAGGCGAGACCAGCATAGGTGGCCGCAATGGCCATACTCTGACGTGCATCAAGATCGCTACCCTTGTTGTAGGCCGTCTCGAGATTGGAAAATATTAGTTTAATTGCCACGAGGGAAAAACGATCGGAGTCTGCAGTGGCATTACGAGAGATAAAGGCTTCGATAGCATGCGTCAATGCATCCAATCCGGTAGCGGCTGTAATTGATGGCGGCATACCGACCATCAATTCGGGATCCAGTGCTGCAACCAGCGGGCAAAGCAAGGGGCTAGCCACGCCATCTTTCTTGTGTGTAACTTCATCAGTGATAACCGCACCGATAGATACCTCCGACCCGGTACCGGATGTAGTCGGTGCGACATAAAGCGGTATAACCGGTGCTTTGACTTTCATAAAACCTTTCAGAGTTTTTACATCAGCGTCTATACCAATAGCTGCACTCAGTACTTTAGCGACATCAATAACCGAGCCCCCACCGACAGCGAGAATAGCATCACAGCCCTGCCTTTTCCCCAGTGCAACACCCTGGCGAACAATGCTAAAGCCTGGATCGGGTTCAACATCACTGAACAGCGTTATTTTTAGCCCTAGATCTAATAACTTATTCCTTATCGGATCCAATAAACCTAACCCCAACAATATTTTATCCGTAACCAGTAACACATGAGTACCACCAAACCGGGAAATATCTTCACATAAAGTCAGCGAGCATCCTGGCCCTACCAGTAACAAGGGTTGGTGCTGCTTAATAAGACCCAGCATAAAACCCACTAAGCGGTTGAATACTTTTAAAACTAAAATTTTTAATGTAAACATATTATTTATCCGTAGGGGCTACTAAATGTAAACATATTATTTATCCGTAGGGGCTACTAGATGAACAGAAGTTCAAGCCAATTATCAGCACACAAAATATCCATCTTTATATTTTCGAACATGGTAGATCGACATATATTAGTATACTATAAACATTAGAATAAAATGCTTCTATTTTAGGATGTAGGCACTCGCCCCACAATGGGCGACATGGCAAAGCGTATGTCTGAGGCTTACAGCTCTGAGAGCTGGATGGGCGAGGTTTAAAAAGCACATCTTTATAAATTCACAAATTCAATATAGTTTTAAGGAGATCTAAGTATGGAACCGATAAGATTAATGAACGTCCTGTTAATAGGAATATTTTTAGCGGCTGTGATTTGGCTTTTTCGCGGAGACCGGCAAGCCGGTCATGTGCGCACGGTAACCTGGTTGTTTCTTGGTGCCACATCCATATCGTGGATGGAGGCAGTATGGGACTGGGTACTTTATTACCGCTTTAATCCAGATGTATTCTGGCTTTGGCCCGACACGATTCCCGTTCTTGGCATGGCCGGTGGCTGGCCTATTATTATGCCAATGATTTATGGTCCGTGGTTTGTGCTGCTTAACTACGTTACTGCGAAGCAACTGGTTGTAAGAAATATGAGCCTGAAAAACATTGCTTTTTTTGCCCTGATATTGGGTGCGGTAGAGGAGTTTGCGCTAGAAATTCCTTTCTTGTTCTTGGACGTTTACGCCTATACGCGCTCTATTCCCGGCGCGAACTTCTTCACTGGGACACAACAGCAGTACCCTTTTGAAGTACCCATATTGATGGCGCCAGTCATGGCATTTATCACTGTATTTATTGCGGTGTCGATGCGCCGTCAAAAAGCCCTGGCAGACGGTACGGCGACGGCTGCGAGGAGCACTAATACTTTGTGGTCAAAATTCAGTGAGCTGCGTGCCTTTGGTGGCTCAGATGATCGCAAAGGCATCAATGCGATTAGCGTGATTGTTGCGTCCCATATTGTATTTTGCATTCCAATGATTCCGGCATTGATTATACGGTTTGCAGGTTGGCGTACGCAGATTGGAGATATAGCGCCGTTTGGGTACATGCCATATACTTTTCCTTTCTGAGGTGAATGACGATAAAAAAATGGATCCAAAGGATCCATTTTTTTGTCAGCGAATAATTGCCAGGGTTAGATTAAAGCACTGTGCATGATGCTCAATGCTTGACGCCATTGCCTCTGACACCGACGCTCACTAAAAAATATCATTGTGTACGGGTTTATGCAGGTACAAGCGCTAACCGTGATTGGATAAATCGTCTCCAGCGGCATTTCGGGACCGATCGTCTAAACGTAAGCGACGATTTTGCGCAATCCCAATGCGCTACAGTCAGAATTTTGCCTGCATAATATTCTCATCGGAGGCAGCTTCCAGCATTTCAATCTGCGTACCTGATCGTATATTGTCAAAACTGCCAGCGGGAAGCTTTTCGAGCGTATCGAACAGTGCAATATATTCTGTGGTCAGTTTATGTTTCTGTGCCATATGGATAAGTGGTTTTTGGCGGTGGTGGGATTCTTTCAACAGGACAGAGCTGCCTTGTATTTATATCGACTCGCCTTCAGTGAGTTCCCTCATCCTTTTCTTCAACGATCTCGAAATAATCTTTGGTTGAGCCACAATCAGGGCAGGTCCAGTCCTCAGGTAAATCATCAAAAAGTGTGCCTGGCTCAATGCCATATTCCGGCATACCCAACGCCTCATCATAAATAAAGTCACAGGTAATGCAGTACCATTTACGCATGTAAATCTCCAAAATACTTTCTATATAGTTCGCTCTTCTTCCTGTAAAAAGGCCTAGGCGGTATCAACCTTATGGTGATTGCCGCAGCGCTCAATACAGGTGGTTTTTTGCTATGATCAGGTTTCAGGCATTAGCCTATAGGGTAAGTTAACGTTTGCTGATAACTAAACTCCTTTAGCCCCTCTTCTCCCCATTCGCGACCAAAGCCGGAGCGTTTAATACCGCCAAAGGGGGCATTAAGATCCGGGCTTACCGCTGTTGGGTTGATATTGATATAGCCGGTTTCAATTTGCTGCCCCAAGTGGAAAGCCTTGCCGCGATCCTGCGAGAAAATGGCGCCAGACAAACCATATTGACTGTCGTTAGCAATGGAGATAGCCTCTTCTTCGCTGTCAAAACCGATCACAGCAATAACAGGGCCAAAGATTTCTTCTTGACATACTCGGCTGCTATTACTCAAGCCAGTAATAATGGTTGGCTCATAAAAGAAGCCTTTCTCTAAATGGCTTGGGCGGCGCCCACCAGTAACAACTTTACCGCCCTCTTCTCGAGCAAGCGCAACAAATTGCTCAACACGATCTCTCTGCTTAGCTGAAATCAGCGGCCCCATTTGCGTGTAGGGGACCATAGGGTTGCCAATCGGCATTGCCCAAAGCATCCGTGACAACTTGGCCACGTACTCATCAATAACACTGTTATGTACAATATGTCGGGTACTGAGGGCACAGCCCTGACCTGCCATAGCGACAGAGTTACCCGCGCCAAACATGGCCGCGTCTTTCAAGTTGGCATCTTTTAATACAACGGAGGCGGACTTGCCGCCCAACTCCAACAGCAAGCGTTTGAGGGAGGGCGCTCCCTGCGCCATGATTGCAGAGCCCACGGCATCAGACCCAGTGAAACTAACAACATCGACATCAGTATGAGCGGTTAAGCAGTTACCTACTTCGGGCTTACCCGTAATGATATTAAGCAAGCCCGCCGGCAGGTCGGCTTCAAGCGCTAGATCACCCAGCAGCAGGCCCTCTAATGGTGTTTGCTCAGAAACCTTTAAAACGACTGTGTTGCCCATCGCCAGTGCTGGGATGCTTTTGACTAGGCTTAGCATAAAGCAAGCATTAAAAGGCACGATAGCAGCCACCACACCCAGTGGTTTTCTTACGACCACTGATGCTTGGGCATTAGTCGTCTTATAGCCATCAAGTGGATTAGGGGCCGTGACTACCGGCGTATATTGATCAAAGCCTTCACGGCTAATTTCAAGCTGCCGCCGGCAAATATCAATGGCTGCTTTTACGCAAATGCTAAATGTAATGCCAAAACTATGCCCCGACTCCTGCACGATAATTGACGTAATATCCATTGCCCGAGCCAGAATGACATCCAAGTACCGGTTCAGGACTACCGCTCTATCAGCGAAACCCATACGCCGCCAAGAGCCTTCATTATAGGCTGCTCGAGCTGCAGCAATCGCTAACTCACACTCGGCAATACCAGCCAGAGGAGCACGACCAATCACCTCTTCGGTAGCAGGGTTTACCACATCAATACTTTGACCGCTACTATTGGCCACCCATTCGTTATTGATGAAAACGTGTTCGTACTCTTTACGCATTGGATTGTCCATCACTCGTCCCCGTTCTAAATTACATCAAGCCAGCAGCAGCGGCAGTCATCAAGGCAGCAGCAGAGCCACCGTCATTGTACAAGCTCAATCCGACTACAGCCGATGAACGAGGGTGGTTTAGAAAAACCATGGCAAACGCTTGCTCTTCTGTGTTGGTATTGCGCCCTAGGGGCTGAGGCAAAAGCGCGAGTGCTTCGCCAGCCGCCTCCTCAAAGTGAGCCATCATAGGTGTTGATGTCAAACCAGGACACAGGCAGTTCACTCGAATACCTTGCTGAATCCAACGGGTAGATTGCATCGTCGCCCAGGCAGCCATTGCCTCTTTAGCAACAATATAAGAGTCACCTAGATCGGCAATCACCCCAGCGCTGGCTTCCGCCCACTCACGGGCCTCTGCCATAGAGTGGGTATTTATTAAGGGAGCCAGCATCTCTGCGTGTGGTACCCACCCCAAAGTCATCGAAGTGATAACAGCCATGGCACTGCTACCTGTGGTCATTTTGGGCACCAGTAATTCCATTAATAAACGGTTGCCACCAAAATTGACAGTGACCACATCTACATCTGAAAATGTTTGTGGTAAACCGGCACAGAGGAACGCCCCATAGATAGAGCCGTCAACTAGCTCGTCAACTACGCCGCGAATTGACTGCTCCTCTAGAAGGTTGATGTGCTTAGCCTCCATTTCTGGGTTTTCAATGGGTTGAATGTCAAGGCCAATAACATCAGCCTCCAATTGTAACAACAACTCAGCGGTTGCCTTACCCATACCGGACGCTGCACCTGTGACAATAACTTTTTTACCGCGATAGTCGTTACCGAACATTATTCCTCCGTTAGAGACGTTAAGTCTACTATATCCATACTCCCTTGAATGTAAGGGAGCTATTGAATCAAGAATTAATAGTATACTCTTAATTGGGCTTAGTCTAGACTCAAAAGGGAGTCAAAGGCGCAGAACTATTTACTTCTTTAAAATTTATCGTGCATTTCATAAACTAAGAATAGTTGGCGCTCGATCATGTTTAGTATACTATTATAAGGCCAGTTAATTTTGCACGAAAAGATTGCTAAGAAAGACAACCCATAGATACTAAGAGGTAGTAACAATGAAAAAAAACAAGTTTGAGCCTCACAAAATAGGCGTCATGGTCGATATGCCCGGCTTTCCAGGAGCCACCGACACCTTTCCCAAAGCAGTTCAATTTGCCCTGGATGAAGCTTATGATCGCGGCTTACTAGATCGCCCGGCAGTCACAGTTCTCAATGAGCATCTTGGCCAGCCTTGGGGGGATGGCTACGCCAGCCGCAATGCCTATCTCGATTTGGTAGAGACGGAACAGGTTCTTGCAATCGCAGGTCCTTTCACCACGGACAACAGCCTTGCGATACTCGATTTGGTCGAAGAAAAGCATGTGCCCTCCATTACTATATGCGGAACCCAAGAATACGTTGGCAAGTACGCCTTTAACACCTCCAATGGCAATTTGGCCGATGAGCCTGCCTATATTGCCGCTTGGTTAAAATCTCGTGGACACAAACGGGTCTCTGTCGTTCGTGATTACCCCTCTATCATAGGCCGCGAGTATCATAAATTCTTCGAATACGCCTGCCAGCAGTTCGGTATCGAAATCGTCGGTGTGGGCAACATTTATCCTGGCCCAACCGAGGAGGATGTGACTCACGTTATGAAAGCCCTCAAGGCTACTAACCCTGACGCACTCGTTTACCTTGGTTTTGGTGAGGCTTGTCGCGAATTAAATAACGGCTTAAGAAACGCTGATTGGTCGCCAGAACGTATTATGACCACGGCTTTTTGTCAGGCCACTTATAATGAGTTTTTCGCCCAGCTAATTGACGGCTGGTATGGCGTAGATCAATACGATGAACGGAATCATCGCTTAAGCAGTATGATCAAACGCTATGAAGAAAAACATGGAGAAGCACTGATTGCTAACAGTTGTGTAAGTGCTGGCTACGACATTGGTCAATGTATTGCGATTGCGCTTTCACGAATGGAGATTGCCACCCCGGAGTCTTTGGCCAGTGCTCTCGAAACAATACGCATGTTGCCTGCCACAACGGGAGGTGTCGGCACCTATATCACGTTTGGCCCTCATGATCACCGTGGTTTAAAAGGCATTGATTACCTTAATATCCGGAGGGCCGAAGGCGGCAAGACCCACCGCGTTGATTTTGAATTTGGCGGTTCGCCAGCTTAGCCGGTTTATCAACACTCCCACTTAATATTAGAGCTAATACGATGGAACAGATACCAACCCCAGTAATACCGGGGCATGTAAGCGAAGAGCAGACATGCCCCCACAATATCTTCACCCTGTCTCCTGAATCCGATATTACGGAAGAAATGTCTCGCATTCAGGAAAATATGCCCGATATTTTTTATAATCCGACCCCGCAATTAGACCGCTCCTTTACTAAAGGTGCCTGGGTCATTACCTCCCATGCAATGGCCAAAGAAGTACTCTCAGACCCTGGTACTTTCTCTAGCGTAGGTATCTCGGGTTTCGCCGAACTGGTCAATCTTGATTACGACCTAATGATTCCAATAGATATCGACCCACCACTGCACCCCAAAGTCAGGATGATGTTGCGCGAATACCTTTCCCCCAAAGCCGTCGCAGAGCTGGAAGGTGATATTCGCTTGCTCGCGCGCGAGCTAGTCACAAAGGCCAAAGAAAAAGGCAGCTGTGATTTTATGCTAGATGTTGCTCAAATATTTCCCACTCAGATATTTCTGCTACTGATGGGACTACCCATGGAAGAATATCATCAGTTTCTTGAATGGGAAGCTGACTTGCTACAGCCCGACCCCAACAATATTCAGAAAACCATCGATGCTATTATGAGCATTGTTGATAGGGTACAGCGGGGGTTCGAGGAAAAACGCAAAAACCCAGGTAACGATCTCTTGACCATGCTGGTTAACGCAGAAATTGACGGTGGACCCATTTCAGAAGAGCTCCGTACAGGCCTGGGTTTTAACCTCTTTGTCGGCGGGCTAGATACCGTGATCAATCAGCTATCTTGGGTATTCAAGTACTTGGCTGAGCATCCTGAAAGTCGCCAAAAACTGAGAGGCAATCCCGAGGCCATCACCCTGGCCCTTGAAGAGATTATGCGCACCCACTCAGTGCTGACAACCCGCCGCTTCGCAACTAAAGATCTTGACTTTCACGGAGTGAGAATCAAAAAGGGCGACAGTGTAGAGCTGCCTTTTATGGCGATTAATCGCGACCCAGAAGCCTTCGAATGCCCGATGAATATCGATCTAGAGCGCAAACCCAATCGACATGTTGGCTTCAGTTTTGGCCCTCACACATGTATTGGCATGCACTTGGCCAGGCTCGAAATGCGTATTCTTGTGGAGGAGTGGCTAGAACAATTACCAGAGTTTCACATTAAAGAGGGTGAGAAACTGACCTTCCACGCCGGTATCTTTGGCCTTGATAGGCTACCACTAGAGTGGGATTAACGCTAACTCGCAGGGTTTTGTTAGCACAAAACCCTGCTCTCAAATAACGCAAACAAAGAAGCTTGCAAACATGGCAATATCATCTAGCTCATCCCCTCAGGTTCCCCTAGAAGGCTCACCTAATCGCCCCATAGTTTGGTGGGCAAGTATTGGCGCAGTATTTTTTGCCTTGCAAGTTTATGTTATGTCGGCCTGGCTAATGTCTGACCTGTTTACCCCTACACTAGTGGGCGACTCCCCTGTCCCCGACTTTGTATTTTACTGGGCTAGGCTTTGGGAAGCCGTCGCGGTAATAACAGGCATTGGTGCAATAGCATTCATTATTAAAAATTACATCAAAGAGGCCCGCCTCTCCTCGCTCGCGGTTTTTATTGCCGCCTGGGGTATGACCGTCTGGCAAGACCCGTTTATCAATTACCTGCGTCCTATGTTCAGTTATAGCTCGGCATTCATTAACTACGGCTCTTGGGCACCTTTTATACCTGGCTGGATTTCACCCAATGGCTCTGCCATGCCAGAGCCTCTACTCATGTTGGTAGGGATGTACACCGTGTTCTGTGTAGCGATGTGTCTGGCCATTTGCTGGGCCATGCGCAAAGCCAAAAGTCTTTGGCCTCAAATTGGCACATTTCAATTAATTGCTGTAGGTCTGCTGGCAGGAGTTATTTTCGACCTGATTCTTGAGTTCTTTTGGCTTAGAATGCAGCTTTATTCATACCTCGGTGTTATACGAGAGGCCTCATTGTTCCCTAATCAGATCTGGCAGATGCCACTCTACAATCACCTGATTTGGGGAATGCTGGGTTTGGGTGTGCCTGCGGCATTGTATTATTTTCGTGATGATAAGGGTCATATGATCGCCGAACGTGGTGCGGAGACACTTACCTCAAAAAGCAGTAACGCAGTGCTGCGTATCTTTGCTGTTGGCGGCTTTATAAACGTTATCTTTCTGGTTTACTCGGTGATTATTGCACTGTCAGTATTGTGGATAGACCCTTACCCTGAAACACTGCCCAGCTGGTTGATCAATGGTTTATGTGGCCCTAACTCTGCCTATGTCGAAGTATCTTGCCCTTCACAAACAGTGCCTATCCCACTGCCTGATAGCGGCCCAATGGCTCCCGCTACAGGCCCCGACGGCAGCGGATACCTTTACCAGTAAATCAGCGGGGCTGTGCACCGCTCCGCTGAGCACCGTTGGTAATCAGTTCTATACCAACGGTGACTGTGAGATTTTGGCAAAAACAATTTTTAGCTAAAGCACAGGCCCGAACAACGCAACTACTCAAGTTAATGAAGGCCACCGTATTGCTCTGCGATGATGAGTTTATGGACTTAACGGCCCACCCATGCAAACCCGGCACACTTGCACTGGCTATGGAGGCTGGTGTTTACCATGACATGCTACACGCGCTGATCGATTACTGGCTGCGCTTTTTTAGCTGTGTCACTGACGATTATGCCATCAATTCTCAGTTAAAAAATGCTCGAGTGTTTAGCCGCCAGTGAACTTTTAGAGCTTCGCTCTACTTTTTTTAACGCCGTTATAGCCAAGCGTTTCAATTTACCCGGCAATTCTGTTGCTTGATTACAGCGCAAATAGGTTGAGACACCAAATATTCGAGCAAGAGCCTCGTCATCTTTTTCTGTCCCTATGCTGATACAGACACAAGCCACTCCCTGTTGCCGGGCTTCCTCTAGCGCCTTGGCAGCGTCGGCCTCGGCATATCGGCCCTCATACTCGTCGTCATAAGCAAAACCATCAGTGAGCACGATCAAAAGACGGTGGGTATGATATTTTTCTTGCTGAATACGAAAGCTAGCATGCCGAATGGCTGCCCCCAATCGGGTGAGGCCTGAGGGTTTCAGGGACAGTATGCGCTCATCAATCACTGCCGTATCGAGCTCATCAAAACGCTTAATACGAATCAGACGCGCCATTGCACGACCCCATGAATGAAATCCATAGATAGCGACTCGATCGCCAAATTTTGATAGTACAGTCGATATTAGACGTGCGACATGCAGCTGCTGGCCAAATATTGTTTTTCCAGGTTCAATGATATCTGCAGTAGAGCGAGAGAGATCCACCAACATCATGGCATTCAAGTCTCGGCGAGTACGCTGACTGCTGCAGTAAATGTTCTCTTCATTGGAGTGTCCCGCTGCACGATCAATAAAATGTTCAACCAAAGCGTCCACGTCGATATCACTACCTTGCGGTTGGCGGCGATGATTTTCAAACTCAGCACCCACTTTTATAAGCTGCTGAGCCAGTGAATGGGGCGATAAACCGCAAGACTCTAATCTATGGTGCTCACCGAGAACATCGATTATGGCATCTGCTGGGACATCCACCTCATTAACGCTCACCCAATTTTCTCTATAGCGCTCTTTACGTTCATCCCACTCGGGGTATTGCCAGTCGCTGACAGCATAAAGTAGCTCTATTTTTTCGGGCAATGCATCGACAGAGTGCGCATTGTCGCTGGTACCTGCACCTACTCCAGCTTGGTAAGCTGCGCCTTCGCCGTGCATGCCGCCAGCGCTTCCCTCTTCTTCACTTTGACCACCTCGCCCCATGCCCAATATGTCCCGCAACATATCACTGAACCAACTGCTTTTTCCCAGCGGATTAGAAAAAAGGTTGAGAAGCTTGGCCCCTGACTCGTCTAGATCTTCATCTTCATCATGTTTTGGCAGTTCTTTGATGGTGAAGGTTTTCATTCTCCCGGCATTATCTAATAGCCTCACTTGCTCTTTGGCCGTTTTAGCTAACAGCCTTGGCCGCAGCTTCCCCATCCAGTCGGGCAGCAAGTCGATGTTCTGCCTGTGATCTCGTGATCGCTCAAGGGAGAACTCAGCGGCATGGGATGCCGAGGGTGGCAGTACGAGTTGAGATAAAAGACGGCTCGGCACTAGCTGCCGACAGTGTTCAATCGCCCTCGGCACCTCAAGAGAGAAGTATCGCCGCGATACCGAAGGTCGAAGGTTGATGCCTTTTAACATATCTGATTCAAGACTACCTGCCGCTACTAGTGCCGCATGAAGCATAACGACAATGCCCTGCTGATGCGCGTTCAGCGAGGGGGCTAAAATAATTGATTGGCCGTCAAAGTAACTTTGCTCCTGCGTATCACTAATTCGGACTTTTAATGGGCAACCTGCAATGGCTGAGGCCAAAAAACTCAGGCCAACGGTAATATCTGGGGCCTTGTTAAACCGTTCTACCAAATTGCCTGCGGCCATTTTGCTATCGACAATAAATTTAGGTCTTGGCGCGAGCACCATGTCTAAAGGTACTGCTCAACTAAGCTAGTCAAACCAGCAATCACTTGTGGATCATCACTGAGAGCACTGGCCATAGTCGCCACACCGGCATCACGAGGTGTTACACCTTCTTTAACCATTTTCCCCGTACTGACCAGAGCCCGTGTTGATGCGACCTCCGATAATCCAGGGGCCTCTAGGCGGCGCATAGCGGCGGCCAGCTGTACTAGGTTTTGCGCCAAACCAGGTTCGATATCGTAGATTTCAGTTAATACACGTTTTTCGACCTCCATCGGCGGAAAGTCGAAATCTATCGCCACCATACGCTGGCGAGTCGAGGCTTTGAGGTCTTTGAGCAAGGTTTGATAACCCGGATTGTAAGAAAGGACCAGCATGAATTCAGGTGCCGCTTTAAGTGATGCCGCCAAGCGCTCGATGTTCAGTTCGCGACGATGATCGGTAAGTGGGTGCAGTACAACGACGGTGTCAGAGCGCGCCTCAACCACTTCATCCAGATAGCAGATGGCCCCGTCCTTGACCGACGTTGTAAGAGGCCCGTCCTGCCATACTGTCTCATTGCCTTTTAAAATAAAGCGCCCGATCAGGTCAGCCGCTGTCAGGTCTTCGTGACAGGCGACGGTGATGAGAGGCCTCCCCAGCTCATGCGCCATATGCTCTACAAACCGTGTTTTTCCCACACCTGTAGGCCCCTTTAACAATACTGGCAATTGCTGCTTGTAAGCCGCGGTAAATAACTGCTCTTCATTACCAACCGGGATATACTGCACTTTTGACATACACGTTTTACTCAAAAATCAAAAAATAGGCCCTTTAAATCTAGTGTTATAAAACGCCTTGTCTGCTTATACACTAACCTTGAATACCCTTTAGTAATCCAAGGTTTCGTTAATTCTCTCACAACAGCGTAAATAATCTTCAAGCATCTCTTGCATCACCTGGCGGACACTGGTCTCTTTTTTTAATAGGCCAATCACCTGACCTGCGGGGTAAGTCACCATCTCTTCAACATTATTTTTCTCAACGCGCTCCACCACATCTCTGGTTAGAATGATTTGTAACGGGAACGGCAGAGGCTTGGGCGCCTTATCGCTCTCCCACACATGGGTGAATTCGCTGACTATCATGCGCACTGGTTTACCCGTCATACTGCGTGAGCGTACTGTTTCATCCGATTCAGCATCGAGAATTTTTTTACGTTGCATCGACGACAACTCACTTTCCTGGGTGGGCAGCCAAACCGATCCCGTCCAAACACCTTCAGCCCCCAGTGCTAATGCGGCGGCAATTTGTCTGCCCGAAGCAATTCCACCTGCGGCTAAAACTGGGGTGGGCGCCACGGCATCGACCACCTGAGGCGTGAGTACCATGGTGGAAATATCTCCGGTATGACCAGCCGCTTCACCGCCCACAGCAATAATAAGGTCCACCCCGGCCTCCTTGTGCTTGACGGCATGTTTGACCTTACCTGCCATGGCCGCTACTTTGATACCCGCTGTTTTGCACATGTCCATAATACGCGGACTGGGCGTGCCCAAGGCGTTGACATAAAGTCTAACTTTAGGATGCTTTAATGCGATAGCCAGCATCTCATAAGGGCGATCACCAATAATCGAGCTATCCTCTATCCTGGAAAAATGCCCCTCGTGGTCTGCAGGCAGTTCCGGCAATTTATATTTTTCGACAAGACCTTGCATAAAATCTTTATGCGGTTGAGGAATCATTGCTTCGAGTTTGGTAAAATCTGCTTCTTCAATCCGCTGCCCTGGAATTAACAGATCAACCCCATAGCATTTATCACCGATATGTTGGTCAATCCAGGTCAATTCCTGTTCAAGTTGTTCCGCTGTAAAAGCCGCAATACCCAACACACCAAAGCCCCCTGCTCTGGATACTTCTGAGACAACATCGCGACAGTGGCTGAAGGCAAAAATGGGTGCTTCGATATCAAGTAGGGTGCAGATCGATGTTTTCATTAACAGTATCCTATAGAAAATAAAAGCGACTCACCGACTACAGCGAGTGATGGACTAGCTTGTTCTTATTGATAAGTAAACAATGCGCATTAACACTGATCAAAAAATAGCGGTTATAACTACAACCCTTGCAGCGATGTTCCCCCATCAACGGGTATGGATACACCGTTAATGTAGCTGCCCGCATCACTAGCCAGCATTAATAAGGGAACATTTAACTCCTGAAGATCCCCCGCTCTTTTAAGAGGGGTACGATCTAATACTTGCACTCCTATATCGGAACTCAAGAACTCATTGGTCATTTCACTGGGGAAGTGTCCAGGGCAGATAGCATTAGTGCGTATACCAAACCGCGCTAAATCCAGGGCCATGGTTTGGGTCAGTGTTAGCACGGCAGATTTCGACGTACAGTAGGTGGCATTGCCCCGAGCAACCTGCAAGCCATACATCGACGAAATATTAACGATACTGCCGCCGGTTTTGGCGTTTTTGGCTCGCCGTGCAAACTCACTGGAAATACGCCAGATACTTTTCACATTGGTGTCCATGGCAAAATCCCAAAACGCTTCATCAATCTCTAAAAAACGTTTAGCACCTCCGGCGCCAGCATTATTGACCAGTGTAGTCACCGGCCCGAAGGCATTTTCCGCAGTATCAAAGGCAGCTTTGATGGCGGCAGGATCGTTAACATCCATACTGATTGCCAGTGCTTCGCCACCTGAGCTCACTATCTCTTGTACCACTTGATCAAGCGCTTCCTGGCGTCGCGCTGTAACAATCACTTTTGCACCTGCAGCGGCTAAGACATGAGAAAAATGGCGACCCAAACCACTAGAGGCCCCGGTAACCAAGGACACCTTGCCTTTCATCGATAGCTGGTCTTTATAGGTATGCACTGTGCTCACAAATGTATCCAATCACCTTTATATTAGTATACTCTTTTGTTATTATCTGTCAATCACAACTACTTATTGCCTCTTTAACAGCATTGCATTGACCCTATTACTAGCAAGGGTTTTGGAGCTTGATCTGGTAATAAAACACAAAGGCTAGTTATCGATAATATATTGGTATACTATTAAAATTATATTAAGCGAACCGAGAGAATTATGACGACTGATTCCAAGAGCGAAGGAAAAGATCTGGCGGCAACAATTAGCGATGAGGATATCAGCAGAGCTCGATCTCAAATCGGCATAGCCGTGCCCCTGCGCTGCGCAACTCATTCCCCCGTTGCCGCGGATGCGACTATTCGTAATTTCACTTGGGGTTATGGTGATGATAACCCACTGTACATGGACCCAGAATATGGCGCCAACAGTCGCTGGAGAGGCATGATTGCCGCTCCGATGTACCCTATTGCTACAGGGGCTTGTGAAACTCCACCCTTGACCGGCGAAAAGAAAACATTATTTAAGGGTTTATTTCGTGGTGTGGGTAAATATTATTCTGGCGTTGAGTTTGAGTGGTTTCGCCCGATTAGCCCAGGCCAAAAAACCTATATCGATTGGTCAACTTTTGATATCAAAGTGAAAGAGTCCAGCTTTAGTGGCAGTCGCTCGGTGATTGAAACTTATCGTTGCCTGCATGTCGATCAGTTAGGTGTGCCCGTGGCGGTACGTTACGAGAGTTATATTAATGCTGATCGTGGCGGCTCCAAGAAAACCGGTAAACACAACAAAGTTGAGCGTCAATCCTATAGCGATGAAGATATTGCACGCATTGACGAAATGTATGCGCAGGAACAATGCCGCGGCGCCAAGCTGCGTTACTTCGAAGACGTCAATGTGGGTGATGAGTTAACGCCGGTTGTGAAAGGCCCGCTAACGGTTACCGACGTGATCAGCCAGCACGTAGGTTGGGGGATGGGTGAATATGGAATTGGACCCTTGCGACACGCCTGGAAATTACGCACTCAAAAACTAAAGGGTTTCTACAACAAGGACGAATACGGCGTACCCGATGTTATGCAACGCATGCACTGGAACCCTGACTGGGCAGAGAAAATTGGACTGCCAGCACCTTATGACTACGGACAAATGCGCAGCTGCTGGCTGAGCCAGTTGTTAACAAACTGGATGGGGGATGATGCCTGGTTATGGCAGATGAATAACCGCCTAAATAGTTTTAACTTTTTGGGTGATACTCACATTATGAAAGGTGTGATTACCAAGAAGGAAATTATTGATGGCCACTGTGTGGTAAACATTGAAGCAAAGGGCACTAATCAGCGCGATGAAGATAGTGTAACCGGTTCGGCAAAAATTATATTGCCCTCACGTGAGCATGGACCGGTAACACTACCCAATGCTGCCGAAGAGTTAAAAAAACGTGGTGCAAAAATGATGGACCTGCGCGGTCGCGAAGAACCATTACCAGCCGGCCATGCAACGGCTGTAGTTTAAGGCATAACTGGATACTAGGTTTGATGCAAAGTTATCAAGAATTTTCACAGCGTATAGACGCGGTACTCAACTCGAGCTCTGTTCACAAAGCTATATTATCCGGTGGCTCCGAATATAACTGGGGTGAATTATACCGGGCCGTTGCAGACTTCGAAGCCCTATTTCAACAACTAAAATTACCTGTCGGTTCAGCGGTCGGGGTTATTACACATTCCTCCCCCAACGCTGTTGCCGCTTTACTGGCTTTACTGAAAACCGGTCGTTGTTTTGCCACTATTAATCCTATTCAGAGCTCGGAAAAAATCGCCAGTGATATAACTAAGCTGCGCTTGCCTGCGGTTATCCTTGCAGAGAACGACTTGGACAATGACATTATAAATCGCGCTGTTTACAGTACTGGTGGTGCAGTTTTAGTGACGTCAAGTACGCCAGACCTATCAGTTAAGTTATCGGTTAAATTACTGCAAAAAAAGCAAGCGGGCGAATATTACCCACTGCAGAAAAACATTGCTGTACTGATGCAGTCCAGCGGTACAACCGGTGACCCAAAGCGCATCCCTCTAACGTTTAAGAGCTTGCTTTTTCCGATATCACAACAGCTTCGCAAAGAAGAAAGCGAGGTTGTCTACAAAGCGACACCCCTCATCGTTGCCAGCCCGCTGGCACATATTGGCGGGCTGTTTTTCGCCGTAAAAGCTGTCCTTGATGCACGTCCGCAGGTACTGATGGAACGTTTTAATGTGCAGCAATGGGTTGATCTGGTTAAAACCCATCAAATGAAACTGGGTCACTTGGTACCCGCTACCATCAAAATGATTTTTGATGCCGATGTCGCCAGGGAAGATCTTGCCAGCTTAAAAGCGCTGATCAGTGGATCTGCGCCTCTGCGCCCGGAGTTACAGCAAGCCTTTGAAGCCAGGTACGGCACACCTATTTTAGTGGTTTATGGAGCAACAGAATTTGCTGGCGGTGTTGCCGGGTGGACCCTGCCACTATACAACGAGTTTTTGTCTTCAAAATTAGGGAGCGTGGGTCGAGCGATGCCCGGTACTGATTTACGTATTGTCAGCGAAGCAGATGGCAGTGAATTGGCGGCCGACCAAGAAGGCCTGTTACAGATCCGATCAAAGCAATCACCCACAGGCAGTTTTGACTGGGTGCAAACTTCCGATCTCGCTGTTATTGATAATGAACAGTTCCTCTGGATTCGCGGCCGAGCTGATGCGGCGATCAATCGAGGTGGCTTTAAAATCGTTCCCACCGAAGTCGAGTCAGTATTAATGCAATACCCGGGCGTGTCTGAAGTGGTTGTCGTGGGTATTGATGATGACCGCTTAGGCGAGGTCCCAGTTGCGGCCGTCATTGCCAAACCCGGTATTGCACTGGACAGCGACGCATTGCAAGATTTTTCGCGGGGGCATTTAGCCAAGTATCAAGTGCCCGCACGAATCTTAATCGTTGAGAGTGTACCGAGAACAGCCTCAATGAAACCCAGTTTGCCGGCAGTTAAAACACTGTTTGCCAACACTAAAGTATTAACACCCATTAACTCGACATTAAAGAGCAGAGAGTAGAGGGCGCATGGACCTAACATTTACAGCCGAAGAAAATCAATTTCGCCAACAGGTTCGAGACTGGTTGCACAGCAATCGACCCTCTGAATCCAGACCCTCCGTAGCCGACTTAAGTGCCTGCAGGGAATACGATCTGGCCTGGCAGAAAACATTGGCAGAATCGGGTTGGGCCGGAATTGCCTGGCCTACCGAGTATGGAGGCCGAGGCCTGCCTTTGGTTCAGCAGTTAATTTGGTATGAAGAGTATGCCAAAGCCGATATGCCTCCGGGTGGTTCTGAAAGTGTTTGTTTTGTTGGTTTGGCCCATGCCGGTCCAACGTTGATCTACAGCGGCAGCGAGGAACAAAAAAGTTTCCATTTACCAAAAATCATTAATGGCGACGCGGTATGGTGCCAGGGCTTCTCTGAACCTTCTGCAGGCTCAGACTTAGCCAGCTTGCGTACTAAGGCGGTGATTGACGGTGACGATTTAGTGGTTAATGGTCAAAAGGTATGGACCAGTTACGCCGACGTGGCCGATTACCAAGAGTTATTGGTAAGGACTGATTTCGAAGCGCCAAAACACAAGGGAATAACCTGGGTGATATGTGATATGAAAAGCCCAGGCATTACCATTCGCCCGATTAAAAACATGGCGGGCAACACCGAATTTTGTGAAGTGTTTTACGATGATGTGCGCATCCCGCTTAAGAATATAATCGGTGGCCTTAATAATGGCTGGAAAACAGCGATGTCGACATTGTCTTTTGAACGAGGCACCGCCTTTATTGCCGATCAAGTCGAGCTGGAGGTTGATCTCAAAGCACTTGAACAACTGGCTCACAGGACTAAGTTTCCAAACGAAAAAACGGCTATTAGCAACGATGTGATTGCAGCTCGCCTCTGTGAGATGAAGGCTGAAGTCAATGCCCTGAAAGCGATGACCTACATGAGCGTTTCTAAAAACATGACCCAGGACCTACCCGGCCCCGAGGGTTCGGTTATTCGCCTATTTTACTCAAAGTTAAGTCAGCGAGTAACACAGTTGTGCATGGATGTGTTGCAGTCAGAAGGCCTGGTATTATCCAGAGTGCCGGGAGCAGCGAATCATTTAATAGAGAAATATTTATTCCGCTATTCGGCAACCATTGGCGCAGGCACTGAACAAATACAGCGCAGTATTATTGCCGAGCGCATTTTAGGTTTACCAAAAAGTCGATAGTGGCAAAAAGCAGGTAGAGTGGCAAAAACAATATGAATTTATTACCAAATAGTGAACAAAGCGAAATCGTCTCAGTGATTCGAGAGTTTTTAGCCAATGAAATATCTGTGCGCCGTTATCAAGACGAAGAACTATTGGGGCGCTCATACAGTGCCAGTTTGTGGCAACAACTGGTGGGCATGGGCTGGTTTGGTATTAGCCAGAGTGAGTCAATAGGCGGATCTGCACTTGGGCTGGTTGACGAAGTCATGTTAGCTCGAGAAGCCGGTCGCCAGCTTGTCTCTCCCACCGTGATTGCAACCACGGCGGCGGTACACCTCTGTACTGCGATGGGAAATGAGCCATTGGCTCAGCAGTTGATGACGGGGCAAAAACGAGCCGCGTTGGCGTTAGCCGAGTCACTCAACATAGAAGCCAGCACTGAGGCCAACAATCTCAATGGAGAGATTAAAATTTTTGATGGCGAGAACGCTGATTTCATTTTTGTTTGTGATGGTCACAGCTCATGCTTAATTAAAGCGTCAGCATTGACTGATAGACAATCGGCAGCTTGCATTGATGAATCCATTGCCCTTGAGTTGGCAACGCTGAGCGCCACCTCCTGTGAGGTGCTCAGTAAGGAATCATCATTGGTCAATATCTTGGCCCTGCTGTTGGCAGGCAACTTGGTTGGGATTGCTGAAGCTGCCAGAGATCAAGCGGCGAGCTATGCGATTGAACGCGAACAATTTGGTAAAGCCATCGGCAGTTTCCAGTCTATTAACCATATGTGCGCCGACATGGCGGTGACAGCAGAAGCAGCCTGGGCACAACTTGCCTATGCTGCGCTGGCAGTCACCGAAAAAATGGACTGTGCAGAGCTTCAGGTTGCCTCAGTGGTGTTACTGGCTAAAAAAGCCGCCATTGATAATGCTCGAGACAATGTACAAATTCATGGCGGTGTAGGGTTTACCGTTGAGTATGACGCGCACCTTTTTGTGAAACGTTATCACGTTTATAAAGAAATATTAGATGCTTTTTATGAATGCCAACCACGGATTCTCAGCGAATCCTGAATACCTATTAATGAGAAAGAGGCTGCAATGAGTCAACCACATATTCTTCGAAACGACGAGCAAGCGGTGATGACGATCACCCTAAATCGTGCTGATAAACTCAACGCCATTACGCCTGAAATGATTGAATTTATAGCTGAGTCATTAACCGAGTTTCGCAACAATACCGATTTCAAAGTATTGCTGGTGAAGGCTAACGGCAAGTTTTTCTCTGCCGGTATGGATATCAGTGGTGGCATGGGTGATGGCGGCAGTAGTGGTGTAGATTTTCGAAACTGGTATCGCAATAGTTTACATACGCTATTCGATGAGTTTGAACACATTGAGAAGCCTATTGTTTTCGCTATTCATGCGCCCTGCCTCGGCGGCGCTTTGGAAATGGCACTGTCTGCTGATTTTCGTTTGTGCTCGGAGAGCGCAAGCTTCACCTTGCCTGAAACCAACTTAGGTGTGATCCCCGGCAGTGGCGGCACTAGCCGGCTTACTCGTATTGTGGGTACCGCGTGGGCTAAGTGGATGATTATGGCGGCACAAAAAGTACCTGCGCAAAAGGCTGCGCGTATTGGTTTAGTACACGAGGTCTATCCCGATAAAGACTTCGACAAGCAGGTCGCAACGTTTGTGCAACACCTTGCTTCACTGCCACGTGAAACGGTGGGTCTTGCTAAATTGACGATTGAAACAGTCCGTGACCTGGACCGAGCTTCCGGCCGTAATGTTGAGCGGATGGCCAATACTTGGCTGACCATGTCCGATGAGCACAAGTCCATCATGGAACAATTCAGCCAGAAAAAGAAATAAATCATTTAGTAAGCCGACAAAGACTGTGCATTTTAAGGGAACAACATGACAACAAATAATAACTGGACTTTAGGTGAGCAGGATACGGTTACGGCGGTATTTCGCCGTGCTGTGGAAGCGAGACCCGATCATTGTTTTATTGAATTTGAAGATGGAACGGCTGCGACCTATCGCGAGTTTGATCTTCTCAGTAACCGCTTAGCCCATGGCCTGAAAGACCTGAATGTTCAACCCGGCGATACCGTCTCTTCCCTGTTAGATAATAACCTGGAGTGTGTGGTTTTATGGTTCGCCGTGAACAAACTCGGTGCTATTTGGGTGCCGATTAATAATGCATTAAAAGGTGAATTTTTACGGCATCAAGTCGCCGATTCTGACGCAAAGTTAGTTATCGCTGAACAAGAGTATTGTGAGCGTTTTAAGTTAATCGAAGATAAATTAGAGCAAGTCGCCACACTGGTTTACCGGACTGAAAAACCTGAAGCGAGCTTTGATCGTCTTCAGTTGACAGCACTGGCTAGTGCTTTTAGCGATAACGACAGCGCACTAGCCGACACCAACAAACCGTCGGATTTAAGTATGCTGATCTACACCTCCGGTACCACGGGCCTCTCTAAGGGCTGTATGATGAGTCACAATTACGCCTGCAGTTTGGCCAGGCTTTCACGGAGCTCGGCGGCGCGTAATAAAAACGATATCAACTGGTCTTGCCTGCCGCTGTTTCACTTTAATGCTACCGCGTCAACGGTTTTAGCGACGGTATTGACTCAGGGCCGCTGTTATTTTGTGTCGCGATTTTCCCTTTCTCAATTCTGGAAATCTATTCGTAACTCGGGTGCAACGGTGGTCAATATTATTGGCCAGATGGTGCCGCTGATTGCCAAGCAAGACGATTGTGAGGACTCCAGCGCGTGTTATGGACAGGTCCGTAGCGTTGTCGCATTACCCTTTGATGAAAAGCTGCAAAAAATATGGCAGACACGTTTTGGGGTAGAAATTGCCGGTGCTAATTGCTATGGCCTATCGGAAGCTTCTCTTCTCACTAGCTTACCCGCGGGTGAAGTAGCCAAGCCTGGGTCATCGGGTAGACGCAATGATTTATTCGACGTCTTGATCATTGATGATGAAGGTAATGAATTAGCGGCTGGCGAAGCCGGTGAAGTGGTTTGTCGGCCTCGCAAAGCCAATATTATGTTTGAGGGTTATTGGCGCAACCCCGGTAAAACCTTGGAAATTATGCAGCACATGTGGCTGCACACCGGTGATATCGGAAAATTTGACGAAGATGGTTTCTTTTTCTTTGTTGATCGCAAAAAAGATTATTTGCGTCGCGGTGGCGAAAATATTTCCAGCTATGAAGTCGAGGGCGCATTGTTACAACATCCTGATATCCAGGAGGTGGCTGTTCACTCGGTATTATCGGAGCTGTCTGAAGACGAAGTTAAAGCAACTATTGTATTAATCGACGGCGCAACCATTAGTGAAGAGCAGCTCTGCATCTGGTCCGTTGACCACCTGCCCTATTATGCGGTCCCGCGCTATATTGAATACCGCGCCAGTTTACCGATTAACCCCCTGAACAAAGTCATGAAATATGAACTGCGCGATGAAGGTGTAACAGCGAATACCTGGGATCGTAGTAAAGCCCTTATTGATATTAAAAAACGCTAAAGAGGTAATGGTAAAATGACAGAGCAATCGATGTTAACGCGTATTGAAGATTATGTTGGGATCATTAGCCTCAACCGCCCCGATCGACATAACGCCATGACCGACGAGTCCCAGGCCTTGTTATTGTCAGCCATTCAGGGGTTTAGTGATGATGCTTCGGTAAGGGCCATTGTGTTGCGCGGAGAGGGTAAATCTTTTTGCTCGGGACGTGATACCCATGTTTTGGGGCAACGCCAACCGGGCGACAGTGACTATACCTTTGTACAACGCGCCCAACGTATTACACATGCCATTTTGGACTGCCCCAAGCCAATCATCGCCGCGGTAAAGGGTATTGCCATCGGTGGTGGCTTTGAATTTGCGTTAGCATCAGATATGCGGATAGTGGGCCGCTCAGCAAAAATGTCATTGCCAGAAGTTATTTATGGCCTGTTACCCGACATGGGCGGGACGCAGACGCTGACCTCTCTGGTCGGACGTGCCCGGGCAAAATACTTAATCATGAGCGGTGACTCGATTAGCGCAGAACAAGCTCACCAATGGGGCATTGCCGATTGGCTGGTTGATGACGCCGATGTGGATACACAGGCTCTGGCGATTGCCAAAAAAATCGCCGCCCAATCACCCCAGTCAGTGATGATGGTTAAACGGTTGGTGGATCAAGTGGAAATTGCAGATATCAAACAGGGTTTACAGCAAGAATTAACCAGCATTACCACATTATTTAAAAGTGATGATTATGCTGAAGCCCGACAGGCACTCATCGATAAACGCAAGCCTACTTTTACTGGGAAATAAAATGGCACCGGAAAATAGATTGAGGAAGAAATAATGGCACTACAAGCACCCCCTGCGCTGGGCACGCGTATGCTCCCCGAAGGCACATTCGATGGCCAGATTGTTTTAATTACCGGTGGCGGCACCGGTTTAGGCAAGGCAATGGCCGTTGAGTTTGCTCGCGCTGGCGCAGCTATTGCGATAGTGAGTCGCAAGCCCGAGCATTTACAGTCGGGTATTGATGCGGTAGAAGCCGTAGGGGGTAAGGCCGTGGCGGTAGGTTGTGATATTCGCCACCCAGATCAGATTGCCCAAGCGTTTGATGAAATTGAGGAAAAACTGGGTGGCGTTGATATTCTGGTGAATAATGCCGCGGGCAACTTTCCGGTTCCGGCCGAGAATATGTCACCCAACGCTTGGCGATCGGTTACCCAAATCGTACTTGATGGTACTTTTTTCTGCTCCACGGAGTTTGCCCGTCGCCGACTTGAATCCGGTGCAGGCGGTTCCATATTAAATATTGGCGCTACCTACTCCTGGACTGGTGGTCCCGGTACGGCTCATTCGGCCGCGGCCAAAGCCGGAGTCACCAACTTGACTCAGTCACTGTCTGTTGAATGGGCGCCGGATAATATTCGGGTTAACTGTTTAGCCCCCGGTTTGTTTGTACATGAGGATCACCACTCGGGCCTGGTAGATGGTATTAAAGGCGGCACCGGACGCTCCGATGCATCGGCTAATAACACGGTACCAGCAGGGCGAACTGGCTGTTTACACGAACTGGGTTGGGCGGCCACGTTCTTGTGCTCTCCTTTTGCGTCCTATATTACTGGGCATACGCTGGTAGTGGATGGTGCTAATTGGCTACGTAGAGGCTTAAAAATGCCTGAATTTACTCCGGTAAGAGAAACTATTGTCTCTAGAGACCAGTAGCTTGAGGCCGAATAATAAAGATTGCCTTTTTAATACATCAGCAAAATGCCCGGAGAAACCGACCGCGAGTGGGGT